>Ga0209389_1000013_pt1 | contig 208890 bp, 196 predicted proteins | sample CowpearedBW_FD_187526 | JGI IMG/M metagenome (GOLD analysis project Ga0209389, IMG submission 187526) | Root nodule microbial communities of legume samples collected from California, USA - Cow pea red BW (SPAdes) (version 2) | ecosystem: Host-associated > Plants > Roots > Nodule | place: USA... | reverse complement strand
CACCCGACCTCGTCAGACATTGGGCTGGAAATTCCCTGTTGAAGTGTTGACGGATCATCTGCAACTGCTGGCAACCAATCGGCTCAACATTATCAACTGACTGTTGCACTTGGAACCTGAGGCCGCCCTTCCGCCTTCAGACGCGAACAAAGTGATGATAGATAGGCTCGAAAAAAATCCACAGAGCAAACTACAAGCAACCGACATCGACAAGCGATTTTTCATACATGAAATAAGGGAGCTTGAGCACCTCCGCGCCCTTGGCATTGCTGATAAAATTCTACCAACTGATGGCGGCGAGACTTGGAACAATATTCACGCAGCCACTTTGGAAGACTATCAGCCTGAATCAGACGCCGAGCTATTATATACAGCGGAAGCGCTAGAAACAGAGGTAATTCAGCTTGAGCGGGAAAACCATGGATATCATTCACGATGTAATTAAAAACGAATCTCCTACGGATGTAATTTTATTTTTCACCAGAGGCACTGGCATCTCCCACCCGCAACTAGACAGGTTGTACACCCAGAACAATTGGATTCACTTAGGTGACTGCATTGGCCTCATCGAACTGATCAGAAAAATGACGATCGACGGCTTGATTGAGCAAAAAGCCGGTGGATATGTGAAAGGTCCAAAATGGACTGCACCAAAATTCATGCTCGAAAATAAGTACACTTTCAATCAAAGTTGACAGCACACCAGCGGGCGTTGGCCGACGTACCCGGTGCGGTGCAGTTCGTCGGCGACACTGACGCCATCGGCATCGCGAATGGCCAGCGCCTCGGCCAGCGCGAGGCTGCCGGTGAACACCGCCGAGCCGAACAGGGCCGGGATGAAGCGCGCGCCCTCCTCGTTGGTCCATACGGCAATGTCCAGTGGCTTGCGGGTTTGGATGTCCAGGTCGCTCAGGCGCCGCACCACTTGACCGAGGCCTGATGCCACAACTTGGATCCCATCTTGTGACGAGGTATGCTAGGCAATAGCTAAACGCCACTACCCAGGCAGGCTTGATGCCTGCCTTCAAGGATGAGCCCTTTGCCCAGCCACCCGACCCGCCACACCATCGCCCGCCAGTGGCAACTGCTCAAGTTACTGCCCAGCCGCCACCCAGGCATGAGCTCCACCCAGTTGCAGGCTGCCCTGACAACCGTGGGCCATTCCACCAGCAAACGCACCGTCGAGCGCGACCTGGTGGAGCTCGCCGCACTGTTCCCGCTACAGTGCAACAGTAAAGGCATGCCTTATGGCTGGTACTGGCAACCGGGCTTGAGCCTGGGCGAAGCGCAGCAGCTGCAACCCGACGCACTTACCCCCCCGACACACGTTGTACTGTATGCCTGGGTCGATGACGCGCTGGCCCGCCGCCTGGAACAGTCACCCCTGTCCGTCGATATGCAACTGACGCCGCAGGCTGGCGGCGGCGCCGCGCTGGTGGCCACCGTCGACGACAACCGCGCGCTGATGGGCTGGCTGCTGTCCCAGGCGGGTTCGATCCGCATCCAGGCGCCGCAGGCGCTACGTGCGGCCATGATTGAACAATTGCGCCAGAGCCTGGCGCTGCATGAGGGCGAAGGCGGCTGCAAGCAATAGCGCCAACGGCGTCAGTAGGTTCCCGGATACGCCCCGCCATCAATCAGCAGGTTCTGCCCGGTGATGTACCCGGCATGCGCACTGCACAGAAATGCGCAATACGCGCCAAACTCCGCGGCTTCGCCAAAACGCGACGCCGGAATGGCCTTGCGCCGCGCCTGGGCAGTGACGTCCACATCACCACCCGCAGCCTTCAAGGTCTTTTGCAGGCGCGCCGTGTCGAACGCCCCAGGCAACAGGTTGTTGAGTGTCACATTGCGGCCCGCCAGGCGCTGCTGCCGGGCCAGGCCGGCAATGAATCCGGTCAGGCCACTGCGGGCACCGTTGGATAAACCCAGCATGTCGATCGGTGCCTTCACCGCGCCGGAGGTGATGTTCACCACCCGGCCAAAACCACGTTCGGCCATACCATCGACCACCGCCTTGATCAGCTCGATGGGCGTGAGCATGTTGGCATCCAGCGCCTTCAGCCAGTCATCACGCCCCCAATCACGGAAGTCCCCCGGTGGCGGGCCACCGGCGTTGTTGACCAGAATGTCGACCTGCGGGCAGGCCGCCAACAGCGCCAGGCGCACCTTGGGATCGGCCACATCACCTGCCACGGTATGGACCTCGATGCCCGGGCAGACCCTGCGCAACTCGCTGGCGGTCTGCTCCAGGGTGGCCTGGGTACGGGCATTGATGACCAGGTTGACGCCTTCTTTGCCCAGCGCTTCGGCGCAGCCTTTGCCAAGGCCTTGGCTGGCCGCGCAGACGATGGCCCAGCGGCCGGTGATGCCTAGATCCATTGGTTTGCTCCTAGATGCAATCAGGGTTACAGGGTGACTGACAGGCACTGCCGGGGCAATCTAGAGCACAGGACAGGGCCACCGATAATGAAAAGAACTGATCCACCGATAACCGCCGCTTATCCCTACCAGCGCTTCGACAACGGGCTGGAAATAGAGGGTAGCGTCACACTTCACCCGCCGTCAGTTCCTCCACCAGCAATCGTGCCGCAGGCGATAACGGCGCCGCGACCCGGTGCACGATGCCGAACGGCTCGCTCAGCGCCCGTAGCGGCACCGCCAGCGACACCAGCAACCCGCGCTGCTCGGCAAAGGCCGCCACTGCACGGGGAATGACCGCCACCAATGTCGGGTCATCTTCAAGCAGCATGAAGGTGGCGAAGGTGGAGAAGGTCTCCAGCGGATAACGCGACACCGCCACCCCAGCCTCGCTCAACTCGCGTTCCAGCGCTTGGCGCATGGGCATGTTGGCCGGATAAACCACCCAGCGATAATGGCTAAGGTCGCTGATCTTGAGTGCCGCCGCCCCGGCCAGCGGATGCTGCGGATGCGCGACCACCGCCAGCGGCTCCTGGGCCAGTTCGACAAAGCCATATTCCGCCGCGTTGCGGCCCAGCCCTGGTCGGCAGATGGCCAGGTCCAGGCGCCCTTCGTCCAGCTGGGCGAGCAGGTTGGCGCTGGTATTCTCGGCAATTTCCACTGCCAGTTGCGGCTGTTTGCGGCGCAAGCGCCCGAGGGCGCTGACCAGTGTGGGCATCGCCCCCATGATACTGCCCACCGCCAGCCGCCCGCCCTGGCCTTGGACGATGCCCAACACCTCTTCGCGCAGATGCCCCAGGTCGCTGTGGATCAGCCGCGCGTAGCGCACCACGCAGCGGCCCACCTCGTTGGCAACCAGGCCGCTGGGCATTCGCTGGAACAACGGTACGCCCAGCACCTCCTCGACCTCGCGCAGGGCCTTGGTGGCGCCGGGCTGGGAAATGGCCATGGCTTCAGCTGCCTTGTGCAGCGAGCCACAGCGGTCCAGCTCAATCAGCAAGCGCAACTGGCGCAGGCGCAGGCGAGAAAAAATGGCGTCCAGAGAAGGAATCATCAGGCAGGCTCGGCAGGGGTTTCGTCATGCCGAGCACTATAGAGGGTCGTCTGCGGGGGCGTGTTGCGTTTTCAGCAAATGACCCTTGATCGCAGAACGCATGCACGCATTTTTCTGCAGGCTGTTTTACCGCGGAACACGACGCGCCAGGCAGGCATAGGCCAAGCCCAGTACGCTGGCCGCCAGTATGCCAAGCAGCATCATCAGCTCACGGCTGTAACGGGCCACCATGGCCGGAAAACCGATGACTTCGCGGTACACTTGCACATTGGCCTCACCATTGGCATGGCTGATACTGACCCCGCCATGGCGGATCTGCGAGTAGTCGGCATCGAAATACACCCACACCTTGCAGGTGCCACCTGGCTCGATGGCCGGGATATCAACCTGGGCGGTGGGGGTTTCCAGCAGCGTGTCGTTGCCGGCAGCATCGCGCACCTGCACCAGGCCTTTGGCTGGCAGGCGGATTTTTACCTGCCGGACCTGCGCATTACCGCTGTTGTGCAGTTCGATCAGCAGGCCGGCACGGTGGTCGACCAGCCCGGCCTCGAAAGGCTTGGCGAACAGCTGGGCATAAGGGGCCTGCGCCATTTCGATGAGCCGCTCGACCTGATCATGGCCCAGCTGGCCTTGAACGATACCGTTGATTTGCCCCTGCAACTGCTCGTACTTCAGCTGTTCGCTGGCCTTGCTGATCCGCTCGCTGAACTGGCTGGGGTAAGTGAGGTAGGCATAGGTCAGTGACGCCTCAAGGCGCGGATTGCCCCTGAGCAACGCATAGGCGGCCAACAGGACCACCAGGCCGATCAGCACGGCGACGAGAAGCTTCCCCACCTTGTCCCAGCTCAATGCATGCTTCCTTCTGTCGTGTTGCAGACGATTAAAACCGCCCAAGGGTGCCAAGTTCGCGCCCCCCAGGCAAGCCTGGCTAGGCTTCGCCCCCGCCTTCGCGCGCCTGACGTATCTGCAGCAGCTGGCCGTCGATCAGTGACTTGGCCATCCCGGCCAGGTAGTACGTGGCCTTCATCATCACCTGGCGGTCGTCAGGCCTGTCGATGGCCTTGCGGGTAATCTCGGTGATGCAGCCCATGATGCCCGAAGCTTCCATCAGTGCGGTGCGTATTGGCAGTTGCGGTTTCATTTGCACCAGTTCGGCATCGCTGTTGCCAAAGCGGCTCGCGGCTTGCACGACATAGGGCTTGCTGCTGTTTTTCGGCGTTTCGCTGTCCATGTCCATTCCTCAAGGTTAGGCGCTTGCCGAGGCTAGGCCGCTGCCTACCCCATTACAATGACAAAGGGGTGGAAAGGGTCACTTTAGGAAATGGACTACAAGAACCCTGCACAGGGAGCGCCGAGCCCCCGCTCAGCCCCCTTGACCCGCCCCTGGCAGTGGCGGACGATCAACCTCCCCCACACAAGGACGAACACCATGCTGCGGATACTGGGAAGAGCCTCTTCCATCAATGTGCGAAAAGTCCTGTGGGCCTGCGCCGAATTCGAGATCGCGTTCGAGCGCGAAGACTGGGGTTCTGGCTTCAAGGCCACGGACAGCACCGAGTTTCTCGCGCTGAACCCCAACGCCATGGTTCCGGTGATCCAGGACGGCGACTTCACCTTGTGGGAATCCAATAGCATCATCCGCTACCTGGCCAGCCGCTACGGCGCCACCGCGTTCTATCCCGGCGAGGCCCAGGCGCGGGCGCGGATCGACCAGTGGATCGACTGGCAGGCCTCGGACCTCAACCGCTCTTGGAGCTACGCGTTCATGTCGCTGGTCAGGCATTCGCCCGCTCACCAGGACCCGCAAGCACTGGCTGCCGGTTGTGCCGAGTGGTCACGCTACATGCGCATCCTCGACCGCCAGCTGGCCGGCACCGGTGCCTATGTGGCCGGCAGCCAGTTCACCCTGGCCGACATCCCGATCGGCCTGTCGGTCAACCGTTGGTTCGAAACGCCGTTCGAGCACCCGCACCTGCCCGCGGTGCGCGATTATTACGAGCGCCTGAGCGAGCGCCCTGCCTATCACCTGCATGGCCGAAACGGTACCCCGTAGTACCCGCAAGGAAGTGTATCGAGGGGCGCAAGGCGCCCCAAGGTTCCGGCCTGTTACACCGCAACCTGCCGCCCGGCTAGCCCCCCTCGCCCACGCCAGGCAAACAGCAGCACCAGCCCCAGCGTCGCCATCGCAGCCCCCGCCAGGGAAATCGCCGGGTAGCCCAGCCCCGCGTTGATCACCGCGCCTCCCAGCGCCGCACCGATCGCATTGCCCAGGTTGAACGCGCCAATGTTCACCGCCGAGGCCAGGTTGGGCGCATCCTTGGCCGCTTCCATGACCCGCATTTGCAGCGGCGGCACCAGGGCAAAGCTGGCCGCCCCCCAAACCAGGATCGCCAGGGCCGTCGGCAGCGGCCAGTCCAGTACCAGCGGAAACACCAGCAGCACGGCAATCAGCCCAGCCAGTGACAGGATCAGGGTGCGATCGATCGAGCGGTCCGCCGCCTTGCCGCCCCACACGTTGCCCAAGGTCAGGCCGACACCGAACAGCACCAGCATGGCCGTCACGAAAGGGGTGGACGCCGCCGCTTCATGCTGCAGGATCGGCGCAATGTAGGTGAACACCGTGAACATGGCGCTGGAACCCACCACGGTCAGCAACAAGGCCGCCAGTACCGGCCTGCGGCCCAGCACACGGATCTCGGCCATGGCACCCTCGCCCTTGGGCGACGCAACATTGGGCAATGCGTACCAGAGCGTGGTCATCGCCACCAGGCCAAGCCCGGCAATACCCCAGAACGCCGTGCGCCAACCCAGCATTTCACCCAACCAGGTCGCTAACGGCACGCCGCCGATGGTGGCCAGGGTCAACCCCATGAACATTGCAGCCACGGCCCCGGCGCGCTTCGCCGGCGGCACCACACTGGCCGCGACGATCGAGCCGATGCCAAAGAAGGCGCCGTGGTTGAGTGAAGTGACCACGCGGGCCACCAGCAGGCTGGCGTAGTCGCTGGCCAGGGCCGACATCAGGTTACCCAAGGTGAAAATGGCCATCAGCCCGATCAGCAGGTAACGGCGCGGGATCTTCACCGTGGCCAGGGTCATCAGCGGCGCGCCGATCAGCACGCCGATGGCATAGGCACTGACCAGCAGCCCGGCAGCAGGGATGGAAACGCCAAGGTCGGTAGCGATACTGGGCAACATACCCATGGGGGCGAACTCTGTAACGCCGATGCCGAAGGCACCGATGGCGAGTGCGACAAGCGGTGGATTGATACGCATGGCAAGCTCCTTATCTATGCCGTAAATGCTACGATCCGTTCCAAACGCGCACTAGACTGCATTTTTGCGAACCACCTTTGCTTGAGAGGCACAAATGGACTTCAGTGGCAGATCCGGCGAGATGGAGATTTTTGCCAAGGTGGCGCAAGCGGGCAGCCTGTCTGCCGCCGCCCGAGCGCTAGGCCTGACGCCCTCGGCGGTCAGCCGCATTCTCGCCCGCACCGAACAGCGCCTGGGTACCCGCCTGCTGCTGCGCACGACCCGGGCGCTCACCCTCACCCCCGAGGGAGAGGCCTACCTGCGCGGCGCACGGCGGGTGCTGGCGGACATGCTGGAAGTGGAAGAAGCCATCACTGACCAAGGCGTGCCACGCGGGCGCTTGCGGGTCAGCGCTGCGCTGGGCCATGCCCGGTTGACCGTAGTGCCGCTGCTGGCGGCCTTCAGCGCACGCTACCCGCAAGTGCTGGTTGACCTGACCCTCAGCGACGAGGTGGCCGACATTCTCGGCGGCCAGGCCGACGTCGCGCTGCGCTTCGGTCACCTGCCGGACAGCTCGTTGAGCGCTCGCGCCATTGGCGAGACCGGCCAGGTAGTGGTGGCCTCGCCCGATTACCTGCAACGCCACGGTACCCCGCTTGAACCTGAAGACCTGGCCCGGCACAACTGCCTGCGCTTCAACTTCCGCCGCGCGATGCCCGACTGGCCGTTTCACCGCGACGGGCATACGTTCTCACTGAAGGTTAAAGGGAATATCGAATGCAGCAGCGGCGAAGCGCTGGCACAGCTGGCCAGGCTGGGCGCCGGCGTGGCGCGTATCGGCACCTTTACCGTGGCCGATGACCTGGCCAACGGGCAACTGGTGCCGTTGCTGGAGGCTTACAACCCGGGTGATCGGGAACCGATTCATGCGGTGTTCGTCGGCGGCCCGGCGATGCCGGCGCGGGTGCGGGTGTTTGTGGACTTTCTGGTGGAGCAGCTATCTGGCGGCCTGTAGAGCCGGCCTCGGGTCGCGACAGGGCCGCCAACGCATGGCGGTTGCATCACTGGGCGGCAAAGCCGGTGCTGATGTGCAGCGACTGCAGCCTGACCTGACACCGATACCCCCCGTTAGGTTATCTTCGACGCTTCCCTGTACCGCCCGGGCCAGACCACCATGCGCATTGTCATTCCCGACGACTACCAAGATGTAATCCGTACCCTCGATTGCTTCGGCAAGCTGAGCGGGCATGCTGTCAGCGTCCTTCATGAGCTCCCGCCTGCCACGCTGGAACAACTTGCCGCACGTTTTGCCGATGCCGACGCCCTGGTACTCACCCGCGAACGCACACGCATCGACGCTGCCTTGCTCGACCGCCTGCCCAACCTCAAGCTGATCAGCCAGACCGGCAAGGTGTCCAGCCACCTCGACCTGGCTGCCTGCACCGCGCGCGGCATTGCCGTGACCGAGGGACGCGGATCGCCGGTAGCGCCTGCCGAACTGGCCTGGGCGCTGATCCTCAATGCCCGCCGGCAACTGGTGCCGGCCATTGATGCCTTCCGCCAAGGCCAATGGCAGGTCAACCTGGGCCAGGCGCTGGCCGGGCAGACGCTGGGCATCTGGGGCTATGGCAAGATCGGCCAGCGCCTGGCGCGTTATGCGCAGGCTTTCGACATGCCCGTGCTGGTGTGGGGCAGCGACAGCAGCCGCGCCGCAGCCAAAGCCCATGGCCACACTGCTGCCGCCTCGCGTGAGGCGTTTTTTGCCGAGGCGGATATTGTCAGCCTGAACCTGCGCCTTTCGGATCAGACACGCCATGGAGTGACCTTCGACGACCTGTCCCACATGAAGCCCGACGCCTTGCTGGTGAACGTCAGCCGCGCGGAACTGATTGCACCAGGCGCATTACTGCAGGCATTGGATGCCGGGCGGCCGGGCTACGCGGCGGTGGATGTTTATGAGGAGGAGCCGTTACTCGACCCGGCCCATCCACTGCTGCGCCACCCACGTGTACTCAGTACGCCCCACCTGGGGTATGTGGAGAAGAACGGCTACGAGCTGTACTTCGGTGACGCCTTCGACAATGTGCTGGCGTTTTTCGACGGGGTGCCGAAGAACGTCGCCAACCCGCAAGCTTTGGCACTTCAACGCTTGAACCCAGTGCGGCCTTGAGGTTGCACTACCCAAGCAGGTGCAGCCCCAGCGTAAACACAGCCACGGCCAAGGCGACCAACGACACCCCATGACGTTCCAGGTACGCGGGCCAACCGGCTGCTGACTGCGCCACGCATTGACATTGGCGCTCAGCCAGGCCGGTCAAGCGCGTCTCCACACTGTCCACACGGTCTGCCTGGGTGCTCGCTGCCAGCGCGAGCTTCTTCAGCGCCGTTGTCACCGTGATGGACAGCCCCTCCCGAGCCTGATTGCTGGCGGCCAGTTGCTGCTGGCACTGCTCAAGGTGCTTGCGAATCGCCCCTTCCTTCTGCACACGGGCCAGGGTAGTTGCCACGAGCTTTTTGTTCAGCGCCTCGATACTGGCCTGCAGTGCGTCATGCCCGGGGGCCTGCTGGGCCGACGCGTCTGCCTCATGGTGGGGCTCGTGCATCGTGTTCCCATTCGCCTCGGCAAGCGGAGTCAGGGTGCCGTGTTCATGTAGCTGGTTCATCAATCACTGTCCGGATACTGCGGTAAGGGGCGAGAAGCTATCAAAATGACATTACCGGATCCACTGATCAGTCGCGCAATTGACGGCTTTCGTCAGAACGTGCGCGTACACTTGCCTTCATGCCACTCGCAGGAGCCGCTTCATGCCCTACCCCATTGAAGAAAAACTGGTCATCGGCGTTGCCTCGAGTGCGCTGTTCGACCTCTCCGTCTCCGATGACATCTACCAGACACAAGGTGTCGAGGCTTACCGCCAACACCAGGAGCAGAACCTGGACGAGCCGTTCCCCAGGGGGGTGGCGCTCCCGTTCATTCGCCGCTTCCTGAGCATCAACAAGGCGTTCCCCGACCAGTTGCCGGTGGAAGTGGTGCTGCTCTCGCGCAACTCGCCGGAAACCGGCCTGCGGGTGTTCCGCTCCATCAGCCACTATCAGTTGGACATCACCCGCGCGGCATTCATGTCGGGCCGCTCGCCCTACGAATACATCCCGGCGTTCAATGCCTCGTTGTTCCTCAGCGCCAACGAGGAAGATGTGCAAAAGGCCATCGACGCCAACTACCCTGCCGGGCGTGTACTGCCTACGCGCATCTACGATGATGAAATCGATACTGAGCTGCGGGTGGCCTTCGACTTCGATGGCGTGATTGCCGACGACGAGGCAGAGAGTGTTTACAAGCGCAACGACAACCTGGACGACTTTCAGGAACACGAACGCATGCACAAGGGCACCCCGCATTCGCCGGGGCCACTGGCAGACCTTTACCGCAAACTATCGCGGATACGCATGCTGGAGGACCGCAAGCTGGCCGAGGACCCGACGTACCAGCGGATTCTGCGCATTGCCATCGTCACGGCGCGCAACGCGCCTTCGCATGAGCGAGTAGTGACGACCTTGAAGGATTGGGGCGTATCCCCGGATGAGTGCTTTTTTCTAGGCGGTATGGATAAACCCAGGGTGTTGTCGATATTGAAGCCGCATGTGTTTTTCGACGACCAGCGCACGCACCTGCAATCGCCAGCGGGGAACCTGCCGATGGTGCATGTACCGTTTGGGGTGGCGAACAGAGTGCGCTCGCCTCAGGAACCCGACGTGAAGCAGGATCAACTGCCGATCAGCGCATCATCCTGCATGCCCTAAAGCGCAAACACCGGCGCTGTGCCACGCGCGGTTCGGGCGACCAAGGTGCGTGCGCCCGTGCCGGGTACGCGCTTGCAACCCGGCCGAAAAGGCGCGGTCCGTCGCGGGGTCAGCTTAGCGCGGGCCGCCACCCTGATGGCCACCAAAACCACCGCCGTGGCCACCCCCACCATGACCACCGCCACCACCCGGCGGCATGAACATCCAGCAACCCGACAAGGCGGATACCAGCGCCGCCACCAAGGCTGCGCGCAAAAGGTTTTTCGACTTCATTGAAACGCTCCACAAGGCTAGATCTGCTGCCTGCCTTAGCGGATCGGGCAGCGACACGATTCTAGAGCTGCGGTGTGATGGCACAGGGAAACTTTGCATATCTTTACTGTCGACCCAGTGGCCGCAAACGCCGCGCAGGGACCACCAGAATGATCCTCCTTGACCCATGCCCACTCGCCGCCGCATGCTCGAACGCTTCCACCCACGCTCAAGGAACGATTGCATGAAGCTGGAAACGCTTGCCATCCATGCGGGCTTCAGCCCCGACCCGACCACCAAGGCGGTGGCCGTACCCATCTACCAAACCACCTCCTTCGCCTTCGACGACACCCAACACGGCGCCGACCTGTTTGACCTGAAGGTTGCCGGCAACATCTATTCGCGCATCATGAACCCCACCAACGACGTGCTCGAGCAGCGCATGGCCGCCCTGGAAGGCGGGGTTGGCGCGCTGGCCGTCGCCTCGGGTATGGCGGCTATCACCTACGCCATCCAGACCGTCGCCGAAGCCGGCGACAATATCGTCTCGGTGGCCAAGCTGTACGGCGGCACCTACAACCTGCTGGCGCACACCCTGCCACGCATGGGAATCCACACCCGCTTCGCGGCCCATGACGATATCGCCGCCCTCGAAGCGCTGATCGACGCGCGTACCAAAGCGGTATTCTGCGAGTCCATCGGCAATCCCGCCGGCAATATCGTTGATATCGCTGCGCTGGCCGAGGCCGCCCACCGCCACGGGGTGCCGCTGATCGTCGACAATACCGTGGCCACCCCGGTGCTGTGCCGGCCGTTCGAGCACGGCGCCGATATCGTCGTGCACTCGCTGACCAAGTACATCGGCGGTCACGGCACCAGCATCGGCGGCATCGTCATCGACTCCGGCAAATTCCCCTGGGCCGAAAACAAGGAACGCTTCGCCCTGCTCAACACCCCTGACCCGTCCTACCACGGCGTCACCTACACCGAAGCTTTCGGGCCTGCCGCCTTCATCGGCCGCTGCCGTGTGGTGCCCTTGCGCAACACCGGCGCCGCGCTGTCGCCGTTCAACGCCTTCCTGATCCTGCAAGGCCTGGAAACCCTGGCCCTGCGCATGGAGCGCCATACCGAGAACGCGCTCAAGGTCGCCCATTACCTGCAAGCCCACGAGCAAGTGGCCTGGGTGAAGTTCGCCGGGCTGCCCGACCACCCCGAACATGAACTGGCCCAGCGCTACACCGGCGGCAAGCCAGCGTCGATCCTGTCGTTCGGTATCAAGGGCGGCCAGGCGGCTGGCGCGCGCTTCATCGACGCATTGCAGTTGGTGGTACGCCTGGTGAACATCGGCGACGCCAAGTCACTGGCCTGCCACCCCGCGTCCACTACTCACCGTCAGCTCAACGACGAGGAACTGGAGAAGGCCGGCGTGCCACGGGACATGGTGCGCCTGTCGATCGGCATCGAACACAGTGACGACATCATCGCCGACCTGGCCCAGGCCTTGGAGGCCAGCCGCGGCTGATTCCTCCGCGCCCTACCCAATGTCGAAGGCGGGCGCACCTTCATCAAGCGTGGATGCACCCGCAATGACCCTGTTTTACCTGAAACTCACCATCACCCCCCTGCTGATGTGGGCCATCTCCCTCGCCTCCCGGCGCTGGGGCGGCCTGCTAGGCGGATTGCTGTCCGGCCTGCCGATCACCTCGGCGCTGGTGATGACCTTCCTGTGCCTGGAACAGGGCACGGCCTTCGCCCTGGGCGCATTGCCCGGCGCACTGGGCGGCCTGGCGGCGGTGCAGGCCACCTACACCGTCTACCTGCTGGCCACGCGCACACTCGGCATCGCCGTGGCCGTACTGCTGGCGTTGCTGTTCTATGGCCTGGCCGCCTATGCCTTTACCCACTGGGGCAGCCTGTACCTGTCGATTGCAGTGGCGTTGGTGCTGATCGGCGTGCTGATCCGCGCCAGCGGCCGCGAGCCCAAACCTGATACCTTGGCCCGCCCCCGGCACCGGCACTGGGAAATCCCGTTGCGCATGGTATCTGCCACTTCCCTGCTGATGATCACCACCAGCCTGGCCAGTTGGCTGGGCCCGGCGACCAGCGGGATGCTGGCGCCGATTCCGGTGATTGCCTGGCCACTGGTGGTGTTCGCCCATGTGCAGGGCGGGCGAGCCGGGATGGCGGCAATGGTGCGAGGGAATGCGATCGGCGCGGTGGGGGTGATTGCGTTCTATCTGGTATTGGCGGGGCTGCTGGAAACGTGGGGCGTTGGCGTGACCATCGGGCTGGCCATGCTGTGCGCTGTGGTGCTGACCCTTGGGCTGGCCGCGGTGTTGCGGCGGCGTTGATAGGCCGTTGGGCTGCTGCGCAGCCCATCGCAGGCACGCCAGCGCCTGCAGGGACCGAGCGGACTGCTCGCACCTGCGGCCTTAGTCGAACGCCCCGTTCAACACCTCATAGATGATCCCGGTCGCCACGGCGACCAGAATCAGGTCTGCGCCCGCTTGCATCCACTCATACCCGTCGTAGTGAGGCAGCTGCCCCAACAGACGGCCATCCAGTTTCTTGGCGATACCAGGTGGCAGGGGCTTGCCGCGGGCCAGGTTCTTCTGAATGCCTGGAGGCAACGCCGGACCCGGGCTCCAGTAGTTGCGGTGGCCACCGAGGATGCCCAGTACATCGCCACGGTCGATGGACGGGCCGCCGTGCCAGTCATTGCCGCCGGCGCTCTGCTTGTGGCCGCCCGAATTGCCCTGGCCCTGGCCCTGACCCTGGGCGTGCGGCGCCTGACCCTTGCCGTGCCCCTGACCTTGGCCCTGGCCTTTGCCATTACCCGGGTCGGCGAGCACCGGGCCAGAGGCCAAGGCCACCGCCAATGAGGTGACAATGGCTGTCATGATTGTTGATCTGGCCATGTGAGCATCCTTTGCGCGAGAGGTTGCCCCACACTATAGACGGTGCGCACGCCTGCTTCACTTGCAACAGCCTCAGCAGGGGTGGCTGACAAGGCAGGCACGCTTCGGCCACAATCGGTCGCCTGGTCCACGCTGGGAAGCACTGCATGCTCACTACCCTCGCCATCGGCAACTACCGCTCGATCAACCACCTGGTGCTGCCGCTGAGCCAACTCAACCTGGTGACCGGTGCCAACGGCAGCGGCAAATCCAACCTGTACAAGGCGCTGCGCCTGCTGGCCGAAACCGCACAGGGCGGTGTGGTCGAAGCCCTCGCCCGTGAAGGCGGGCTGGATTCGACCTGGTGGGCCGGCCCAGAAACCAGCGCACGAATGCGGCGCGGCGAAGTGCCCATCCAAGGCCAGCATCCGAGCGAAGCCAGGCGCCTGCGCCTGGGCTTTGCCACCGAAGACCTCGGTTTTGCCATCACCCTCGGCCTGCCAATTCCCCTGCCGTATCCGAGCGCGTTCATGCTCGACCCTGAAATAAAGTGCGAGGCCATCTGGGGCGCTGGCGCCTATCGCCCCTCTTCCTTGCTGGTCGAGCGCAAGAATGCCCTGGTGCGGGCCCGCGAGGGCAACCGCTGGGCAGTGCTCGATCAGCATGCTGACAGCGGCGAGAGCTTTTTCAACATCGTCGGCCGGCCACGCCAGGCACCGGAAATCGGTGACCTGCGCGCGTTCATCAACAGCTGGCGGTTTTACGATCACTTCCGGATTGACCGTGATGCGCCTTGCCGTCAACCCCAACTGGGCACTCGCTCGCCGGTACTGCATCACGACGGGCGCAACCTTGCCTCAGCGTTGCAGACCATTATCGAAATTGGCGATGTGGAGGATCTGGTGGAAGCGCTGAATGACGCGTTTCCCGGCAGCCGTCTGGAGGTCAATGCGCCACCTGGTGGGCTGTTCAGTGTACGGCTGCACCAGCACGGTCTTTTGCGCCCGCTCGAGGGTGCTGAATTGTCGGACGGCACCCTGCGTTATCTTCTGCTGATGGCCGCCCTGCTCACACCACGGCCGCCATCGCTGATGGTCTTGAACGAACCGGAAACCAGTCTGCACGCGGACCTGCTTCCGGCCTTGGCGCGGCTGATCATTCGTGCATCACGCCGTAGCCAGGTTTGGGTGGTATCGCACAGTGCGCCATTAATCAACGCGCTGGCAGCCTGTGACGGGTGCAATGTGCTAGAGCTGGAAAAAATACAAGGGCAAACCCAGCTGCGGGGGGTTGGGTTGCTGGATGAGCCGCTGTGGCGCTGGGCTGACTGAATTCAAGGACGGTATGAGCCCGGCATGACTAACCGGCCCCGGTAATCTCGTCCATGAACTGGGTAAGAAAGGTTTCAAGCCGGGTATGACGCTCGGCAGCAAGGCGAGCCCCTTCTTGGGTCTTAAAGCCCGAAGCGAGCTTGAGCAGTTTGGTCTGGAAGTGCTCGATGGCATACGCCCCGTCCTGGTACGCCCTCTGCTGCGCGAAAGGATTCTCGACGTCATAGAGCGCCGACCCCATTCGCCCGGCGACGTAAAAACACCGGGCAATACCCACCGCGCCGATGGCGTCAAGCCGGTCACTGTCCTGAAGGATGCAGGCCTCACGTGTCAGCGGTTCGAACCCCGCCGAGTAACTGTGCGTTTTGATCGCATGCACTACCTGCTCAACACGCCCACTCGGCCAGCCCATCTCAGCAAGGACTGATGCAGCCTTGTTCGCCGATAACGTCGAGGCCTGCCCACGTAACGGCGAATGCTTTTCCACCGCCACACAGTCGTGCAGCACCGTCGCCGCAAGCAAGATTTCAAGGTCGCCACCCTCTACCCGCTGAATCCGGTGCGCATTGACCCACACGCGATGAATATGGGCCAAGTCGTGGGAGCCATCACGCTGGTCGGGCGGCAGATACTTCAGCAAGTCAGTGGCAAGAGACTGATAAGGGGCAAACGCTTCGCGGGTCATCTTCGGTAGGTTCCATTTCCGGTGAATGCGCGGGTTCACGGGCGCCGCCCGACACTGCCTGGGCAAGTACCGAGAGCCTGCATGTCGGTTTCAAAGCCTGTACAGCACTGGCAGGAGCAGCCTTGTGTTGCGATGGGGATATTACTGCCAAAGTAGATCCTCAGCCCTATCAGCACCTTGCTACTAAGTATTTCCGTCAACAACACGTTTGTTACTGGGAGCACTTGTATTCGATCAGCAAGGAGTCAATGGATGTCCGCTCGCTTTTCCTCCCCCGCCACCCGTATTCGCCAAACCGCGCTAGCGGTCAGCTTCGCGGGCTCGCTGCTGGGCACTGCACATGCCTGGGCCGAGCCTGTGGGTTACAGCATCCCGGCAGGGTCATTGGCTCACGCACTCGACCAGTTTGCCGACGCCAGCGGTGCAGTCATCAGTTTCAGCCATGAAGCAGTCGCAGGCTTACACAGCAAAGGGCTGCACGGCAATTACGCGCTGCATCAGGCGTTGGCAGAACTGCTGCAAGGCAGTGGCTTGCAGGTGCAGGCAGCGGGCGACAAGCGCTTCATGCTGGTCAGCGCTGAACAGGATGGCGCCATGGAGCTTGCGGCAACCACCGTCTCCAGCATGGCCCTGGGTGCCACCACCGAAGGCACCGGCAGCTACACCACCGGCTCGGTCAATACCGCAACCGGGCTGCGGTTGTCTGCACGCGAGACACCCCAATCGGTCAGCGTGGTCACCCGCCAGCAGATTGAAGACCAGAACCTGAACGATGTTGCCCAGGTGCTTGAACAGACACCAGGCGTGGTCGTTGACAGCATGGGGCCCGCCGGAAGCGACGCCAACCATATCTACGTGCGCGGCTTCGAGGTCGGCAGCATCCAGGTGGACGGCATCAACCGCCCCGATACCTTTGGCTTCAGGGACGACCTCTCTGACATGGTGTCGTATGACCGGGTAGAGGTAGTGCGCGGTGCCACGGGCCTGATGTCCGGCACTGGCGACCCGGGCGCCACCGTCAACCTGATCCGCAAGAAGCCGACCCTGGAAACACAACGCAAGCTGACCTTGAAAGCGGGCTCGTGGGACAACTACCGCACCGAGCTGGACGTTTCTGGCAAATTGACGCAAAGCGGCAATGTCCGCGGGCGCTTTGTCGCCTCCAATACCGACAGCCAGAGCTACGTCGACCGCCAATCGCTGGAGCGGCAGGTGGCCTATGGGGTGCTGGAGTGGGACATCACCGACAGCACGATGCTGACAGCAGGTGCGGAATATCAGGAGATGGACAACGACGGGGCAGGCAACCACGGCTTCCCGATGTTCAATTCAGATGGCAGTCACTTCAGCCCCTCCCGCGCGTTCAATTCGGCTTCGGACTGGAGCTATCACAAGCGTCGCACCAAGACGGTATTCACTACGCTGGAGCATCAACTGGACAACGGCTGGCAATTGAAACTGAATGCCGAACACAGCCGTCGCAGCTATGACGACGCCTTCGCCACCGCTGCCAGCGGCACCGTCAAGCCCGATGGCAGTGGCATCAGCACCTGGACGGGGCGTTGGGCCGGCGAGCCCCGGCAGACCTCATTCGACCTGTCGGCGTCGGGCCCGTTCGCGCTGTTGTCACGCGAGCACCAGGCCTACCTCGGGGCCAGTCACTACCGCGCCTACTACCGCAACGACGGTTACCCACTGTGGGCGATCCAGACCATCGACAACATTTACACCTGGGACGGTTCGCTGGCGATACCAGACGCCATCCATGCCAAGTCCTCGGAAGACGCGCTGGATGAAACCCAGGACGGCCTGGTGGCTTCGGTACGCTGGAGCCTGGCCGATGACCTGTCGCTGATTACCGGGGCGCGGCTGATCGACTGGAAACGCGACGAAACCTCTACCACCCTGTCGTCCGGCGCGACAAGCCGCACCTCGCGTAGCGAAACCGGGGTCGTCACGCCCTACCTTGGCCTGGTGTATGACCTCAACGAGCACTGGTCGGCCTATGCCAGTTACACCACCATTTTCAAACCGCAGAGCAACAAGGATATCAACGGGACCTACCTGGACCCGTTGGAAGGCGTTAACTACGAGCTCGGTCTGAAGAGTGAGTTCTGGGACCAGCGCCTGACCGCGGCTTTCAGCGTTTTCGAGGTGCACCAGGACAACCTGGCGGTAGCCGACGGAAGCAACCTGGCGCCAGACGGCAACCAGGCCTACCGTGCCGAATCGGGTACAAAGACACGTGGTTTCGAGATGGAAATGGCGGGCGAGATTTTGCCTGATTGGCAGGTCTCGGCCAGCTACACCTATGCGGTGAGCAAGGATTCGGATGGCGACCGCCTGAACACTGAAATACCGCGAGACACCTTGAAACTGTTCACCAGCTACCGCCTGCCGACCCTGCCACAGTTGAAGGTAGGGGGTGGTGTGCGCTGGCAGGGTACCGAGTATTACAAGAGCGCCGGGCCCAACAACGAAACGTTCACCCAGCACCCCTACAGCGTGGTCGACCTGATGGCTCAATATGCCTTCACGCCGCAGACCAGCGTTTCACTGAACCTCAACAACGTGTTGGACAAAACCTACTACACGGCGATTGGCGCGCGCGGCTGGTATGGCAGCCCACGCAGCGCCACGGCCACGTTGGTGTACGCGTTCTGACCCGCCAAGGCGACGCCTGATGGCCCCTGAGTTCGCAGATCAGAACACCGACCATCCGATCCGCGAACTGAGCAGCTCAAGCGCCGCCATCCCGGCCAGGGAGTTGCCCGCCGCATTCAGCTCTGGCGACCACACGCATACGGTAAATTGCCCCGGTACGATCGCCACGATCCCGCCACCCACACCACTCTTGCCAGGCAAACCCACCCTGAAGGCGAAATTCCCCGCCTCGTCATACAGCCCGCTGGTGGCCATGATCGAGTTCACTTGTTGGGTCTGGCGCCGCGTCAGGATCTGCTCACCGCTGTGCTTGCAGAACCCATCATTGGCCAGGAAGCAGAATGCCCGCGCCAGGTCCAGGCAGTTCATTTGCAGTGCGCAGTAACTGAAGTAACTGCGCAGCACCGTCTCGACCTCGTTATGGAAGTTGCCAAATGACTGCATCAGGTACGCCATGGCAGCGTTGCGCGCGCGAAACTGATATTCCGAATCAGCGACCCGGGTATTGATCGAGATGTGAGGGTTGCCTGAAAGCCGTCGGACAAAATCGCGCATCGACAACGTGGGGGCAGCGAAGCGCGACTGATTGATATCGCAGATCACCAATGCCCCTGCATTGATGAACGGGTTACGCGGCCGCCCGCGCTCGAACTCCAGCTGCACCAGCGAGTTGAACGGCTGACCCGAAGGCTCATGCCCCAACCGCTCCCAAATGGCTTCCCCCGAATGGCCAATGGCCTGAACCAGGCTGAACACCTTGGAAATGCTCTGCACCGAGAATGGCACCCGCGCGTCGCCTGCGCAGTGATAACTGCCATCGTTGCCATAGACAGCGATGCCCAGCTGGTTCGCCGGCACGTCCGCCAGCGCGGGAATGTAGTCAGCGACTTTGCCCTTGCCGATCAAGGGACGTACTTCTTCGAGAATCTCGTTCAACAGCGTTTGCATGGAAGGCCCTGTATCAATCCCCAGACGACGGCGAGGGGCAGTCTTCTTGACGAAGACTGAGCGGGAGAGATCACACATTCAGAAACAAATCACCGTCAGCGTCTTCATCACCCGGAAGCCTGACGACGCCAGCAGCGCATCAGGTCTTTTACAGGGCAACAGCTTGCTGCCGAGCGGCACAGCTTGACGCGACATTAGCGCCACGAAGTCTGCGATAAAAAAATTGGATATCTCATTAAAGAAATCCCGCAGGCGCTGCCCTGGACCATGGGATTACAGTCCGCCCCACGCCGTCGTCCGGCGGGGTGGTTGCTGCTGGGCCATTACGCGTTCGAAGCCTTACCGGAACCCGGCGCAATTCACACCAATACAAGAACAAAGGTGACCACGCATGCTTAAGCCTCCTGTCGATGCCCCTATCGATGTCAAAGACTGGATCGATAACCGCCCCATTGCTGCCTACCAGTGGCTGATTCTGTCGCTGTGCTTCCTGATCGTGCTGTTCGATGGCTTCGATGTCGCCGTCATGGGTTTCATCGCGCCTTCGCTGATGCAGGACTGGGGCCTGTCGCGCGCCGCCTTTGGCCCGGTGATGAGTGCCGGCATGGTCGGCCTTGCCATCGGCGCACTGACCGCCGGCCCGTATGCCGACCGGTTGGGCCGCAAGAAAGTGCTGCTGATCGCGGTCAGCGGTTTCAGCCTGCTGAGCCTGGCCTGCGCCTTCGCCCGCAACCCCTATGAACTGGCTGTGTTACGGCTGCTGACCGGCATTGCCCTGGGTGCGGCCATGCCCAACTGCACCACCCTGCTCGCCGAATACCTGCCCACACGCAACCGCTCGCTGATGATCACCATCATGTTCACCGGCTTCAACATGGGCTCGGGCCTAGGCGGCTTTCTGTCCGCCTGGCTGATCCCTCATCACGGCTGGAAGTCGGTACTGCTGGCCGGCGGCCTGCTGCCATTGGCTTTGCTGCCCCTGCTGTGGTGGCTGCTGCCAGAGTCCGCCCGCTTCCTGGCTGCACGCCAGGCACCGGCCAGCCAGATTGCGGCAGCCTTGGCCAAGCTCGGCGGCCGCTTCGCTGCCGGCACCCGCTTCATCGTCAGTGAGCCAACCACGCAGCACAAGGCACCGGCCCGGCAGCTGTTCAGCGAGCGCTACCGGTTGGGCACCCTGGCCCTGTGGCTGACCTATTTCATGGGCCTGCTGGTGATCTACCTGACCATGGGCTGGTTGCCGACGCTGCTGCGTGATGGCGGGCTGTCCATCGAGCGCGCCGCCACCATCACGGGCCTGTTCCAGATCGGCGGCGCAGTGGGCGCAATCGTGGTCGGCTGGATCATGGACCGACGCAACCCCAACCGGGTCATCGCCATCGCCTACGCCCTCGGCGGCCTGTGCATCGTCTCACTGGGCGCCCTGAGCCTGGAGTCGAGCCTGCTGGTGGTGGGCGTGGCGGCTGCCGGGTTCTGCATGAGCGGCGCGCAGACCGGCCTGAACGCCTTCGCCCCTGGCTACTACCCGACCGAGTTCCGCGCCACAGGTGTAAGCTGGATGCTCGGTATCGGGCGCTTCGGGGCCATTTTCGGCTCCCTCATCGGTGGTGCCGTGCTCAGCCTGGGGCTGGGCCTGCCGCTGCTGTTCACCCTCCTCGGCCTGCCGGCATTCGCCGCCGCCCTGGCGATCCTGGCCAACGGCCACGCCCGGCTGCGCGCGACCCCCGCAGTAACCGCGCCGTAACCTGTAACAGAGGACTTTCGCATGGCTCGTATCATTGGTGGCCTGGCCGTCTCCCACACCCCAACCATCGGCTTCGCAGTCGACCACGACAAACAGGAAGAAGCCGCCTGGGCGCCGATCTTCGAAAGCTTCGAGCCGATCCGCACATGGCTGCAGCAGCGCCAGCCGGACGTACTCTTCTATATCTTCAACGACCACATCACCTCGTTCTTCTTTGACCATTACAGCGCCTTCACCCTGGGCGTAGACGAGCAGTATGGCGTGGCCGATGAAGGGGGCAATCCGCGGGACCTGCCGCCAGTGGGCGGCCACGCAGCGCTGTCGCGGCACATCGGCCAGAGCCTGATGGCCGATGAGTTCGACATGAGCTTTTTCCGCGACAAGCCGCTGGACCACGGCTTCTTCTCGCCCATGTCGGCGCTGCTGCCCTGCGATGAAAGCTGGCCCGTACAGATCGTGCCGCTGCAGGTCGGCGTACTGCAGCTGCCGATCCCCACGGCCCGGCGCTGCTACAAACTGGGCCAGGCATTGCGCCGCGCCATCGAGAGCTACCCCGAAGACCTCAAGGTGGCGATCGTCGCCACCGGCGGGGTGTCACACCAGGTGCATGGCGAGCGTTGCGGCTTCAACAACCCGGAATGGGACGCGCAGTTCCTTGACCTGCTGGTGAACGACCCACAGCGCCTTACCGAGATGACACTGGCTGAGTACGCCACGCTCGGCGGCATGGAAGGTGCCGAGGTGATCACCTGGCTGATCATGCGTGGCGCGTTGTCTGCCAACGTTGAGCGCAAGCACCAAAGCTACTACCTGCCGTCGATGACCGGCATTGCCACCCTGCTGCTGGAAAACCGCGACCAGGCACTGCCGGCACCGGTCAACGAACGCCACCGCCAGCACATGCAGCATCAGCTGGCAGGGGCTGAGCAGCTTGAGGGCACCTATCCCTACACCTTGGAGCGCAGTGCCAAAGGCTACCGCCTGAACAAGTTCTTGCATCGCATGATCGAGCCGCAGTGGCGCCAGCGCTTCCTGAGCGAACCCGAAGCGCTGTACCGCGAGGCAGGCCTGAGCGAAGAGGAAAGCGACCTGCTGCGCCGCCGCGACTGGCGTGGGCTGATCCACTACGGGGTGATCTTCTTCGTACTGGAGAAGCTGGGCGCCGTACTGGGTGTGTCCAACCTGGACATTTACGCCGCCATGCGCGGGCAGAGCATCGAAGACTTCATGAAGACCCGTAACCAGCAGGTTCGCTACTCGGTGGCCGGCAAAGCACCCAACTGACCGATGCAACCCGCTTGATCGTGTGACGGCGCGTCCCGCGCCGCCACCCCCACCGCTCCCTGATTCAACCTGCCCAGCGCCGATGCGCCGCTGGCAGGCAGCGCTTTGCCCATCCCTGGAGAATAAAAATAATGAAATGCCGCACCCTTTACCCGCTCGTCCCCACATTCGCACTGGCAGCCAGCCTGCCACTGCAAGCCCTGGCCGAAGGCTTCGTCGACGATGCCAAGGCAAGCCTGACGTTGCGTAACTTCTACATGAACCGCGACTACACGGGCACGGCAAGCCAAGGCAAAGCCGAGGAATGGACGCAAAGTTTCATCCTTGACTTCAAGTCCGGCTACACCCCCGGCGTGGTCGGTTTCGGCGTTGACGTGCTGGGCCTTTACAGCATCAAACTTGATGGCGGCAAGGGCACCGCCGGCACGCAGTTGCTGCCTGTTCATGACGACGGGCGCCCGGCGGACGACTTTGGCCGCACGGCGCTGGCGGGCAAGATGCGGGTGTCCAAGACGGAACTCAAAGTCGGTGAGTGGTCGCCTACACTGCCCATCCTGCGCGCCGATGACGGCCGCTCGCTGCCACAAACCTTGCAGGGCGCGCAGGTCACCTCCAACGAGCTGGCCGGCCTAAGCCTGTATGGCGGCCAGTTCCGCCAGAACAGCCCGCGCAACGACGCCAGCATGCAGGACATGAGCCTGTTCACGCGCACTGCCTTCACCTCGGACCGCTTCAACTTCGCCGGCGGCGAATACCGCTTCAACCAGGAGCGCACCCTGGTCGGCGCCTGGTATGCCCAGCTGGAAGACATCTACCAGCAGCGCTACTTCCAGGTGCAGCATCAACAGCCGCTGGGTAACTGGGTACTGGGCGCCAACCTGGGCTACTTCTGGGGCAAGGACGACGGTGGCGCCAAGGCCGGCGAACTGGACAACCGCACCGCTTCGGGCCTGTTCTCGGCGAAGCTGGGTGGCAACACGTTCTACGTCGGTTTGCAGAAGGTCATGGGCGATGATGAATGGTTCCGGGTCAACGGCACCAGCGGCGGCACGCTGGCCAACGACGCCTTCGGCTCCAGCTACGAAAGCGCCCGCGAGCGCTCCTGGCAGGTGCGCCACGACTTCAACTTCGTGGTGCTTGGCATACCCGGCCTGACCCTGATGAACCGCTATATCCACGGTGACAACGTGCACAACGCCAGCACCCAGGACGGCACTGAGTGGGGCCGCGAAAGCGAGCTGGCCTATGTGATCCAGTCTGGGCCGTTGAAGGCCCTGAACCTCAAGTGGCGCAACTCCAGCCAGCGCCGGGACTGGGGCAGCACCAACAGTTTCGATGAGAACAGGCTGATCGTCAGCTACCCGCTGAGCCTGCTTTGAGGCCCCTCCCGAGCTTATGCCTGCTCGGTGATAACCTGGCGGATACAGGCCATCAGCGCGACTGCCGCCGGTGACTGCAGGCAGCCACTGCGCTGCATGAGGCCGATGGCGCGGGCAGTGCCGGGCAGTGCCAGCGGCAGGCGTTGCAGTTCGCCGCTGGCAATCTCGTAAGCCAACTGGTGCGCAGACACCGCCGCCAGCATGTCCGAACGCACCAGCAGGCCACGGATAACCGCCAGATCAGCGCTTTCCACCACCGGCCACGGCGCTGTCAGGCCCGCGGCGGCGCAGCAGTTGTCGAGCAGCTGGCGGGCCGGCGAACCGGCCCGCGGCAACACCCAGCGCGCCTGGTGCACGTCCTTGAGCGTCAGGTGTGTGTGCAACAGCGGGTGCCCTCGACGGGCCAGCACCACCATTTCCTCGTTGATGAGCGGCTCGCCCACCAGATCGCTGGCATAGTCGTGAGGCCGCAAGGCGCCCAAGACGAAATCCACATCCCCTACCCGCAGCTCGGTTGCCAGCAGGTCGAACGGGCTTTCGTTGGTCACCACCCGAACCTGTGGGTGCTGGGCCGTGAAGCGCAAAATAGCATCCGGCAGAATGCGTGAGCGCCCCAGCGGCAGCGCGCCGACATGCACCACCCCGCGCAGGGTGCCTTGCATCGCGCTCAGGTCACTGTCCAGCAGGCGCAACTCGTTCAGCGCCCGGCGGATGGGGAACAGAATGTCCCGGCTGGCCACAGTGGGCTGCAGGCCGCGCGACGTGCGCACGAACAAGGGCTGTCCACACCCGCCTTCGAGCACCTTCAAGGCCGCACTGACCGCCGGCTGGCTAAGGCCGAAGTGCCGCGCCACGGTTTGCATGTGCCGTGTTTCACAGAGTTTCACGAACACCTGCAGGCGCCGCGCCTGAAACAGGTAGAGGGGCTCGCCCTGCGCGGTGCCCAGCAAACTCGGCACGCCGTCCAGTTCCGCCAGCACGCGCTGTGCGCGCGGCAGCAGGCACTCGCCATAGTCGGTCAGGCGCATGCCATTGGCATGGCGCTCGAACAGGGGCACGGCAAAGCGCGCCTCCAGCTCGGCGATGGCGCGGGTGACCACGGACTGAGCACGGAACAACACTTCCGTCGCCCGCGAAACGCTGCCCAGCTCGGCTACCCGGATGAACGCGCGGACTTGCATCAGGTTGGGCAGTTCGACATCGATCATAAGGGCTCCCGGCGCTCGGCTCGTGACTGCGGCGACTATGCCTCTACCCCGCTTGCCCGGCAATAAATAAAACGCATAGCCGCTGCAAATGAACGCATTAGTGCCCTGCACAGGCCAATGACATCCTGCGCCCACCCCCACTGCAGGAGCCAACGAACCATGAATACCCCACAAAAATCCGCCCTGGTGGTCAGCGCACATTCGGCCGACTTTGTCTGGCGTGCCGGTGGCGCCATTGCGCTGCACGCTGAGCAAGGCTATGCCATGCACGTGGTCTGCCTGTCTTTCGGTGAGCGTGGTGAGTCTGCCAAGCTGTGGCGCAAGGGTGAGATGACCGAAGCCAAGGTCAAGGACGCTCGCCGTGAAGAGGCCATGGCGGCGGCCGAAATCCTCGGTGCCAGCGTGGAGTTCTTCGACATCGGCGACTACCCGATGCGCGCCGACAAGGACACCCTGTTCCGCCTGGCCGATGTGTATCGCCGGGTACAACCGGAGTTCGTACTCAGCCACTCCCTCAAAGACCCTTACAACTACGACCACCCGCTGGCCATGCACCTGGCCCAGGAAGCCCGCATTATCGCGCAGGCTGAAGGCTACAAGCCGGGCGAGAAGATCGTTGGCGCACCGCCGGTGTACGCCTTTGAGCCGCACCAGCCCGAGCAGTGCGAATGGCGCCCGGACACGTTCCTGGACATTACCTCGGTGTGGGACAAAAAGTATGCCGCCATCCAGTGCATGGCCGGCCAGGAACACCTGTGGGAGTACTACACCCGTGTAGCCCTGCAGCGCGGCGTGCAAGCCAAGCGTAACGTGGGCATCACCAGCGCACGCAACATCGTCTACGCCGAAGGCCTGCAGAGCGTGTTCCCACGCGTGACGGAGAACCTGGCATGAGCGGGCTGATCGGCAAGACCGGCATCGTCGTGCGTAATATCCCACGCGTTGAGCCACACATCATCAATGCCCTGGGCCGGCTGGGTGTCGCCACGGTGCATGAGGCCCAAGGTCGCAAGGGGCTGCTCAATACTGCCGTGCGCCCTATCCAGCAAGGTGTGGCGGTGGCCGGCAACGCGGTAACCGTGCTGGTGGCCCCAGGCGACAACTGGATGTTCCATGTTGCCGTGGAGCAGTGCCGCCCAGGCGACGTACTGGTGGTGGCGCCCAGCTCGCCGTGCAGCGATGGCTATTTCGGCGACCTGCTGGCGACCTCGCTCCAGGCCCGCGGCGTGCGCGGCCTGGTGATCGATGCGGGCGTGCGCGACAGCCAGACACTGCGCGACATGGGCTTTGCCGTGTGGTCCCGCGCCATCAATGCCCAAGGCACAGTGAAGGAAGTGCTGGGTTCGGTGAACCTGCCGCTGCTGTGTGCCGGGCAGCTCGTCCATGCCGGTGACATCGTGGTGGCCGATGACGACGGCGTTGTGGTGGTGCGCCATGGCGAAGCCCAGGCGGTACTCGAAGCCGCCACCCAGCGCGCCGACCTGGAAGAACGCAAACGCCTGCGCCTGGCCGCCGGCGAGCTTGGCCTGGACATCTACGAGATGCGCCCGCGCCTGGCGGCGAAGGGCCTGCGTTATGTCGACCACCTCACCGACCTGGAAGGCTGAACATGGGCCAGACCCGCATACCCTGCCTGCTGATGCGCGGCGGCACCTCCAAGGGCGCCTATTTTCTGCATGACGACCTGCCCGCCCCTGGCCCGCTGCGCGACCGGGTGCTGCTGGCGGTGATGGGCTCGCCCGATGCCCGGCAGATTGACGGCATCGGCGGCGCCGACTCGCTCACCAGCAAAGTCGCCATCATCCGCGCTTCGCCGCGCGATGACGCCGACGTGGACTACCTGTTCGCTCAGGTGGTCGTGGACGAGGCGCGGGTGGACTATGGGCAAAACTGCGGCAACATTCTGGCCGGCGTAGGGCCGTTCGCCCTCGAGCGCGGCCTGGTGGCCGCCAGCGGCGCGAGCACACCGGTGCGCATCTTCATGGAAAACACCGGGCAGATCGCCGTCGCCCAGGTGCCAACCGCCGATGGCCAGGTGGAGTATGAAGGCGATACCCGTATTGATGGGGTGCCGGGCCGTGGGGCGGCGCTGGTGGTCACGTTTGCCGACGTGGCCGGCGCCAGCTGCGGAGCCCTGTTGCCCACCGGCAACAGCCGCGACTGTGTCGAGGGTGTGGAAGTCACCTGCATCGACAACGGCATGCCGGTGGTACTGCTGCGTGCCGAGGACCTTGGCGTGACCGGCTACGAGCCGTGCGAAACGCTGGAGGCCGACAGCGCCCTGAAAACACGCCTGGAAGCCATCCGCCTGCAACTGGGCCCACGCATGAACCTGGGTGATGTCAGCCAGCGCAATGTGCCAAAAATGTGCCTGCTGTCGGCACCGCGCAACGGCGGCACGGTCAATACGCGCTCGTTCATCCCGCACCGCTGCCATGCGTCCATCGGGGTGTTTGGTGCGGTGAGTGTTGCTACGGCCTGCTTGATTGAAGGGTCGGTTGCACAGGGCCTTGCCAGCACGTCCGGCGGTGATCGTCAGCGTTTGGCGGTGGAGCATCCGAGCGGGGAATTTACGGTGGAAATCACCCTGGAACATGGCGTGATCAAGGGGTGCGGGTTGGTGAGGACGGCGCGTTTGCTGTTTGACGGGGTTGTGTGCATTGGTCGGGATATCTGGGGTGGGCCGCAGAAGTGACTCATCAATGGTTGCTTGGGGTTTCAAAAATGAATGGACACCGCAAGTGCACTGACCAGCAAACAGAGGCTCGCTACAGCAGTGAGATGCACGCGCATCGGCAGATACCACCCCGGCATCGCTTGCGCCAGTTTGCGATCCTGCCAAAGATGGCCGACAAAACCAAAGGTCAACACCAGACACCCCAATGGCACAGGCAGCAACGTGCCAACCCAACCGATCAAGGCCGGTATAACGCTCCACACCAGTCGCTCTTGACGCTGCTTTGCGGGCAAACCCTGCAACGTCATGGCAAACCCCCAGTGCAGGGCACCGACGAAGCTCAATATCACCGCGCCATAGCCAACCATCATCATCGAGAAAAACGCTCGATGTTCAGCCGAAAAGAGGATGAGCGCCGTCAAACCAAGAAACGGCAGCAGGCCGCCGTAACCCAGGACAGCGAAGCGGCTTGGAGATAACGCAGTAGCATCGGTATTCATCTGGGCGCCCCTTCGCGACGGTTCAGGACCGGACGTCAACTGTGTCGTCCAATGAGGTTAAGGAATTCGTGCCGCGTAGAGGGGTCGTCGCGAAATTCACCTAACATCACGGATGTCATCATCACCGAGTTCTGCTTCTCTACACCGCGCATCATCATGCACATATGCTTGGCTTCGATCACGACCGCTACCCCTGCGGCATCCGTGACTTCCTGCACGGCATACGCAATTTGCCGCGTGAGGTTTTCCTGTATCTGTAAACGACGGGCGAACATATCCACCACGCGTGCAACCTTGGAAAGCCCTAACACGCGCCCTGTTGGCAGGTACGCGACATGCGCCTTGCCAATAAACGGCAACATGTGGTGTTCGCACAATGAGTAGAGCTCAATGTCACGCACCACAATCATTTCATCGTTTTCACTCTCGAACAGAGCACCGTTCACGACCTCGTGAAGATCCTGGGCATACCCGTTGCACAAGTACTGCATCGCTTTTGCCGCACGCTGGGGTGTGTCCAGAAGCCCTTCGCGCTGCGGGTTTTCACCAATACCGACCAGGATTTCATGGTAGTGCTCGGCTAACGAATGTGACATTTGGACTCCTCACCGCTACAACGGTGCCCGCCATCGGGATGTGGTAGCCAGGCCAAGTGTGGCCTCAATCGACAGAACAGCCTGTAAAGCACCGAAAACAGGGGACGTAGCGGACGCCAAGCCAGTGGCGCGACCCACAGGCCCACATCCGCAGCACGCCAACTCCACAAGGTGGCGTCCAAGCCTGTAACCCAGTGCCCGCTCGCGAACCTTCCATGCAGGCATGACCTCAGTTGCTCAACCGTCAAGCCCAACGCCCCTGCATCGAAATCATCAGCACTGATGTCAACCAGGATGAGCTTTCCCCCGGTCGATTGCCTGCGCAGGAAGGCGATCTCCCGAGCGCACAACGGGCAGGCGCCGTCAAAGTACAGGGTGAAGGGCCACTCGCAATACATGTACAACCTCTCATGCTTGTACAGGTTTTTGTATAAGTTAGCTGAAACCAGGAAATTCGCAATGGGGGGCTGGGAGATGTTCGCCGGTGGGTTTGTATTGCCGGTGAGATCGAGCGCCGCCAAACCTCCCATGGCCGACACCTTCCACTCAAGGCCGCATGAGCGGCTCGATCCCGATCCATTTCTTAACGGGGTGATAGCAGAGCTTCAGCGGCGGAATCTGCACCTTGCGGTCCTGCACATCCAGTGCCCCCAGATGAATCGTCCACTTGGAATCTGCCTCGAACTTGTCCGTCTGAAAGATCACGTAAGCCGAGCCATAGCGCTTGTTGTTGGTCATCCTGGGAATCATCCGGTGCACTTCATCGCTGTTGATGTCATATGGCGATGGCCGGGCGGTCTTCTCATTCACCAACGGAAAGTCGTAGGTCTCGTTGATGCCCAAGTACACCTCGGGCCGCGCATTCAGGCGCGAGCCGTCTTCAAAGGTGATGTAAGCCTGACGGCTGTCATACAGCACCGGTATCGGCGGCTCGCCACGCTTGGCATCGGTCGACGGGCGTTGGCGGTCTTTGTTGTAGGCGATCATTTGCACAAAGAATTCCTGCCGCGAGTACTTCTCGCCCGGGTACTGCACGTACAGGCTTTGCTCATAGCGCTTTTCGCCCCATAGGGCGGCGTGGTCGTAGAGGTAGGTTTCCAGGTAGAGGGTGGTCTCCCCCTGCGGGCCTGGCACTTTGAACTGGAACTCGGATTCGCAAAGGTCCGCGTAGGCGGCGCGTTCGCGTTTCCAGGGGAGGCAGGCGGTCAATGAAGCGGCTGCCAGCAGCAGCATGAGAGAGAGTGTGCGTTGCAGGTTATTCATGACCGGCCCTGGTCCAGATGCGAATGGATCAGTTTCGAGGGCTGGGTCGCGCAAGTCCATACTGACCCTTTGCCATTATCGCGATACAGACAACACACCTTGCAACCGCTCTGGAAGTGACCACAACGCCGCAACCGGATTTGCTAAGATCGCGGCCTTTCCGCTGGGTGAACTGCATGTTCACCCGAGCCATCTGCAGCCTGCTGGAAGACCCGATGAACAAACTGATCCTGCCTTTCGCCATCTTCGTTAGCGTCATCATCACAGGGAAGATCGCCGAGCATTACGGCCTGGAGGGCAGCTGGAAAGTCGGCCTACTGTGCCTCGTTGCAGCTGCCGTCCAGATCACGGTTACCCGCTTTCAGCGCCACCAGCGGCAGAAAGCCGAGCTTTAAAGGGCGCGGGGCCCTCTGGATGATCACGTTATGGGGACCTTTCTTTCACCCCATTTTCACAGTGGCTTGGGCAGGATGAAGCTATCCCTACGTGATAGTACTTAGCCCGCCTCGGCGGGCTTTCTTTTGCCCGCATGTTTCCTGTCGACGTTTTGGGGAACGGGAGCGGGTCGAAAAATCAGAAATTACCCCTTCCTTGTAGGCCATTTCCCAAAGATACTCCTCGCGCCTGATTTTCGTTGCACATGGAAATAGTCAGCCCTAGTCTCGGCCTGTCGCCACCCATTGGCGGCACGGTTTTGACAGACCGTGGTTCACTGAGAGCATGTGCAATGCCAGTTATGGCAGCTGTGCGTGGGGCACCTTCGTGTGCGCCGGGATTCTCAGTGCCCCCGGTCTGTCAACCCACAAACAGCTGCCACCCTTCCGTTTGACAGCGGTACTGCGGCAGCCCTGTAAGGCACTGAGAGGGTTTATGCTGAAAATAGTACCTGATCCACCCCACAACGTTCTTTCCTTGGAAGACACCCTGATTCAGGCTACGGACTACGCGTTATGCGCGGCGACCGTCGTGCATCAGGCAATGCTGCTGCAGCCCAAGTCCCCCGCGTCGATTTTGATGATGACCTCGATGCATGAACTGGAGACCTTGAGAGCTTTGCTCGAGTCCGCAATAGCCCAAGTGCAGATGCCCAGTGAGCCTCGGACTATGCAATGACGTGTCGCTGATGTACTGCCTGGGCCGGCCTCTTCGCGGATACCCCCTCCCAGGCACTCCCTCAGCCTTAAAGACTGCCGTGCTCCTGTAGGAGCGGGTTCACCCGCGAATAGGCCCGTACAGGCTGAAGCAATCTTGGGGAAACTGAACAATGTCCACAGAAGAAACCAAATTCACCGTCGGCAAAACCACCTTCTACCAAGGTGAAAACCAGACCCATCCCCTCTTCCGCATCGAAGCCGGCATCCCCTGCCAAAGCGCCCGTGAACAGGCGTCCGAGCTGATGGGCTATGCACGGGACATGACTCTGGATGGATTGATGGAAGATAAACCTCAGTTGATCTGGGCTTCGCACTACCTTTGCGCGTTGGCCAAGGCACTGATGGATGATGCTGAACTGGGCATGATGCGCTGAATGACTCATCATTGACTGGGTGCCTTCAAGACCTATGCGACTCCCGGTTTTGAAGGCGACTCAGCGACCTAACTCCTGCCCCTTTCTTGCTAGACGTGATCCAAGATTCAGTTCCATCGATTGCGACATCAAAGCCGAACCCTCACGCAAAGGCTCCGGTGCGCCGACTGCATGAAATCCGCTCGCTTTGTACAAGTGCATCGCCGGGCTATCTGCAATCGTCACACCAAGACGGACACATGCCGCACCGCGATCTTCAGCCCATGTGATAGCCCTCTCAAGCAAGGCACTCCCGGCTCCGAGCCCACGTGCATCAGGCGCAACCCACATCTGGAAAATCTCGACAACGCTTGACTCAACGTCGGATGCCTTGCACCACACCAAGCCACACGCCTCATTATTCCTATGAGCGAAGAAAGCTTGAGCAGTGCTGGAGCTAGCGACCGCTGATACGCGGGCTAGCCAATCATCGTCGTCCCGGACTGATTCACGCTCGTGAGTACTCGCGAACGCCTCATGAGAGTCACGTAGGGCCCGCAGACGTAGATCCCGATAAGATCGCCAATCAGATGCTGCTACAGGGCGAACAAAGAGCATACCACCTCCATTGTGCATTGCTTCAGCGAGCGCTATTGGCGTGTTAGAAGATACTCATATTATTGGATTGAACGCTGTAGCTAGGCTACTGAGGTTCGACGACCCATCGTCCGCGTAACATGCCTTTCAGCTCATCGACACTGAGGGTCATGTCGCGCTTGCGGTGGACTACCGCATGACAGTTGGCACATAACGTTACGAGGTCTGTCTCAGGATTCACAGCCTGTTCTCCACCAAATTTCGAAATAGGTACTACGTGATGAACGTGAATGAAGCCCTTTGCATGTTCGCCGTAAGCCTGCTCGAAATCAAAACCGCATGCTTTGCAGTCAAGCCCGTGAATAGCGATGGCCTTCATCCTAAGATCTTTCCGGCGCTCGTATCGGGTTCCAAAGTAGCTTGTCTTGCTGCCTTCATTAGCCGATTCAAATGTAATCGGATCGTCTTCTGATTGCGGTAGAGCAGTATCCAAGAGGGATGACACCGGGCGAGTGTCGACGGCAGCACAGCCACTAAACTTGAGGGCTGATGGCAGCTTTGGCGTCAGAAGCGCTCATCACCGATAGCCGGCAAGATCAGCTCCCGTACAAACGAAGCCCCGGACAAGCGCAACAGCGCGTCGACCATAGTGACCACATCATGCACCGGTACCTGGCGCCGCTCGCCACGTGCTGCGGCTTGCGCCAATGGCGTGTTCAGGGAGTCGTCGGTATTCAGATAACCCAGTTGAAGCACGGTCACCGCCAGGTTGTCATCCCTGAAACCTTCGCGCAGCGCATCAGCCATGCCGTTGAGGGCGAACTTTGAGGCGCCGAACGCTACCTCCGGGCGCCCACTCTGGCGAAGAGCTGAGGTCGAACCGGTGAGGATCAACTGCGGCCGGGACGCACCAAGCAACTTGGGCACCAGGCGCTTGAGCAAAAGCAGCGTGGCCGTGATGTTCACCTCGACCAGCCTGGTGATCGATTCGTCGCTGTCGTCAAGGAAGGCATAGTGCTCGCTGAAGGCGTGTTCTTCCCAGATGCCAACGTTGTAGATCAGGACATCCAGATCGGCAGGTGCCCGATCCGCGATCTGTGCCACAGCCGCCGTAGGCTTGGCAAGGTCGGCATCGACCCAGTGCAGATCGATGCCCGGGGCAAGGGCCAAGTCTGACGGCTGTTTGCGTGATACGCCGATCAGCGTGTCCCCTGGCTTGCCGAGCCCTTCGAGCAAAGCCCGGCCCAACCCTCTTCCGGCGCCTACGATCATCATCTTCATCTGTTGCTCCTTTTAACTGAAATGCTCCAAGCTTCCCTAGGCCGCTCAACTCCAGCGGACATTCAGTACGACGAAGTGCAGCAGGATCCAGACCATCAACAGCAGATGGGTCAGTTGCAACCCTTCCTGGCGGATCCAGTAGCCGAACCATATCCCGCCCAGCAGCATCGCGAACAGGAACCCGAGCGTTGCGCTCAAGGCCAGGTTCAACCAGGGCCGCGCCACCTCCAAGCCGGCGCCAAGCAGCAGTTCATAGCAGCCAACCCAAGCCGCGAGAACGGCGGCTGCCTGTGTCAGCACGATGATCGACAAGGCCAAGCGATGGATGGCGTGAGAGGTCATCGCTCGCACCAGCAAAGGGAGGCTGATTCCGGGAGGTTGGGTCAGCGGCGCCATCGACATGGTCTCCCCGATCGCCCCGGCTGAGCTGGCAAAGGCCTGCAGGTTGTTGATCAGGCTGATACTCAGCCACAGGCTCAAGCCAATGCAGCAGGTGATCTGGAAAATCAGCAGTGAAGTCGGAGTGTCCATTCCGGGTCCTTTGTGAGTTCGTTTCCGAAAGCAGCGAGAGCGTCCGGACGCCACTCTAAAACCTTGACTTAACTCGAGGTCAATACCGGATTTCCAATAAGGCAGGCAGGGGCGACAACCTCAACCGTTTGTTCAAGCCGTCTGTAGGTCTGAGAAGTTTGTCGAGGTCTTCGGCGACCGACCGAGCCGCGCCGATCAACGCCACAGGTATGACCCACTGGAGGATCCGGGATAGAGCCAACCGGTTTGCTATGCTCTCTACTTCGGCTGGCCTGAAGGCGCCGAGCGTGTGCGGCATTGGCCAAGATGCTTGAGATTTTTCTATCCGCGTTTGTGAAAAAACGAACCAAGGAGTGGAGTAACAGACATGCCAGCTTGTCCCCTACCCGCTGATGAAGCACTTCGTCAGCGCACACTTGATGACATGGACTTGGTCGATACGCCGGCCGAGCATTATCTTGATACCTTGGTACGACTCACCCAAGAACTAGCCCAGGTGGAGACCGTTCTGATCAGCCTAATCGATCAGGATCGGCAGTGGTTCAAGGCTCGAATCGGCATCGAGGTAAGCGAGACGAAGCGCAATGTGTCCTTTTGCGGCTACGCGATTCTCGGTGAAGATACCTTGATGGTTTCCGACGCCAGGTGCGATTCACGCTTCGAGGACAATCCCCTCGTGCTGAACCCACCCTATATCCGGTTCTATGCGGGCCACCCGTTACGTGCCTCAAATGGCAAAGCCATTGGCACCCTGTGCATGTTCGATCCTCGGCCGCGGAAGCTCAGCGAGGCACAACAGGCTCATTTTCGGGACTTAGCCACGCTCACCGAGGGTTATTTGCAACTGCGGAGCCTAGCGCAGGTCAATCGCGCTCTGCGTGTTGAAATGGATCGCGGGCAGCGCAGGGCTTTGCTTGATCCTTTGACACAACTATGGAACCGCGGGGCGTTGGCAGCATTTCAGAACCGAGAGCTTCGTTTGGCTGAGGAGCGAGGTTTACAGCTAGGTGCCGTATACGCAGACCTCGACCGTTTCAAATCCGTCAATGACGAGCATGGCCACGATGCCGGCGATAAAGTGCTCTGCGAGTGCGCCCGCCGACTGCGGGCTACGCTTCGGCCAGATGACCTGCTGGTACGCCAGGGAGGAGAGGAGTTCGTGGCCTTGCTACGGGTTAAAGATAGCCAAGAATTAACGCAGATTGCGGAGCGCTTGCGTCAGTCAATCGGCAGCGCGCCGTTTTTGATGCCCGGCGGCCCTCGGAAGATGACCATGAGCATTGGATGCACCCTGCTCACCCAGGGTGAGCAGATTGATGATGCAATAAAGCGCGCTGACGGCGGTCTCTATGCGGCCAAACATGGGGGGCGTGACCAGGTTGTCTATGTGCCAGCGTTATCCTGAGGACGTTAAGACTCGGTAACATGGAGCGATACTCCCCTATACGAGAGCGCCTCATCTGGACAGGCGCTCGCTAAGCGAACGTTCGATGTTCGAAAGCCGCAATCGTGCGCTTCATGAAACGAATTGAGTTAGCGCCCTGAGCTTCGGCATTGAGGGGGCGCTGAAACTCAGCGGGTCCCGGCGAGCCACGAGATTCACTGATGCCGCTTCGGTGAGGGAGTGTTGATAAAGGCGGCAAACAACGTTTCAGCGACGGACTCGCGTGGGCCGTTGCTGACAATTTTGAAGAGGAGGCAGGCGTAAAATCCTGAGACGTCACGCAAAAGTCACGCACATGAAAAAGGCCATCCCTTTCGGAAATGGCCTAAGTCATTGAAATATATGGTCGGGACGGAGTGATTCGAACACTCGACCCCTTGCACCCCATGCAAGTGCGCTACCGGGCTGCGCTACGCCCCGACTGGGCTTTGAAGCATGTTCTCAATCTTGCCGAGAACGTTGAAGAATGTACCCTAACCCTCTGATAAATGAAAGCTTTTTCTCAAAAAAATTTCCATTCATCAGAAACCCGGTTTACTTCTTCAAAACCACCAACACATCCTCCAACTCAACAATCATCTGCCGAATCAGCTGCTTGTACTGGCTGGATTCATCTTTAGCCTCATCACTGGAGAGCCTCAACCGCGCCCCGCCAATGGTGAACCCCTGATCATACAGCAGCGCACGAATCTGGCGGATCATCAGCACATCCTGGCGCTGGTAATACCGCCGGTTCCCCCGCCGCTTCACAGGGTTCAGCTGGTCGAACTCCTGCTCCCAATACCGCAGCACGTGTGGCTTTACGGCACACAACTCGCTCACTTCACCAATGGTGAAGTAGCGTTTGCCCGGTATGGGGGGCAGTTCGTCGTTATGGCTTGGTTCCAGCATAGGCCTCAACCCGGGCCTTCAACTTCTGCCCTGGACGAAAGGTGACGACGCGCCGTGCAGTGATCGGGATTTCTTCCCCTGTCTTGGGGTTACGGCCCGGCCGCTGGCGTTTGTCGCGAAGGTCGAAGTTGCCGAAACCGGACAGCTTGACCTGCTCGTTCTCTTCAAGTGCGTGCCGAATTTCTTCGAAAAACAGCTCGACCAGCTCCTTGGCCTCACGCTTGTTAAGCCCCAGCTCCTCGTACAGCCTTTCGGCCATCTCAGCTTTCGTCAGAGCACCCATGCCGTTATTTCCTTAACGTGGTGTTCAACCTTTGTTCGAGCGAGGTGAGGATGTTTTGCAGGGTAGTGTTCACCTCATCGTCGTTAAGAGTGCGCGATGGATGCTGCCAGGTCAAGCCGACGGCAAGGCTTTTTCTATCAGGATCAATGCCTTTACCTTGGTACACATCAAACAGCCTGAGGTCTGTGAGCCATTCGCCTGCATTGTCACGAATTAATTCAAGCACCGCGCTAGAAGCCACATCACGTCCTGCGATCAAAGCCAGGTCACGACGGGTTTCCGGGAACTTGGACAGTTCGCTGAATTTCGGCAGGCGGCCTTCGACCACGTCGCCCAGCACCAGCTCGAACAGGAACACCGGGCGGTCCAGGCCCAGGGCCTTGGCCAGCTCTGGGTGGATGGCGCCGAGGTAGCCGACCAGTTTGCCGTCACGCTCGATGGCAGCAGTCTGGCCTGGGTGCAGGGCTGGGTGTTTGCCGGCGCTGAAGGTGAAGTCGCTCAGGGCGCCGGAGTAGCCCAGCAGGGCTTCCACGTCGGCTTTGACGTCGAAGAAGTCGACGCCGTCGCGGCCGTTGGCCCAGCCTTCTGGCAGGCGGCTGCCGGTGATGACGCCGGCAATCATTGGCTGCTGCTGCAGGTCACCCAGTTGGCCGACAAAGCGCAGGCCGCTTTCGAACAGGCGCACGCGGTCTTGCTGGCGGTTCAGGTTGTGCTGCAGTGCCTTGACCAGGCCCGGCCACAGCGAGGCGCGCATGGCGGCCATGTCGCTGGAGATGGGGTTGGCCAGCAGCAGCGGCTCTACGCCCGGGCTGAACAGTTCGAACAGTTTCGGGTCGATGAAGCTGTAGGTGATGGCTTCCTGGTAGCCGCGGGCAACCAGCAGGCGGCGCAGGGTCGGCAGGTCACCGCGGGTTTCCGGCTTGCCCTGTGGGGCCAGGCGGGCTTGCGGGTAACGAACCGGCAGGTTGTTGTAGCCGTACAGGCGGGCCAGCTCTTCGATCAGGTCCACTTCCAGGCTGATGTCGAAGCGGTGGCTTGGTACGCTGACGGTCCACTGCCCTTCCCCGCTCTTGGTCGTGGTCAGCTCGAGGGCGTTGAGCAACTGCTCGACCTGGGCTGGGTCCATTTCCATGCCAAGCATCTGGGTGATGCGTTCGGCGCGCAGGGTGACCGGGGCTACTTGTGGCAGGTGCTGTTCGCTGACCGCTTCGACCACAGGGCCGGCTTCGCCGCCAACGATGTCCAGCAGCAACTGCGTGGCGCGCTCCATGGCTTCGCGGGCCAGTTGCGAGTCGACGCCGCGCTCGTAGCGGTGCGAGGCATCGGTGTGCAGGCCGTAGGAACGGGCTTTACCGGCGACGGAAATCGGCTCGAAGAAGGCGCTTTCCAGGAACAGGTCGCGGGTTTTTTCGGTGTTCACACCGCTGTGCTCGCCCCCCATGACGCCGGCGATGGCCAAGGCGCGGGTGTGGTCGGCGATGACCAGGGTGTCAGCACGCAGGGCCACTTCCTGGCCGTCGAGCAGGACGAGCTTTTCGCCCTCTTCGGCCATGCGCACGCGGATGCCGCCGTTGATTTCCGCCAGGTCGAAGGCGTGCATCGGCTGGCCGAGTTCGAGCATCACGTAGTTGGTGATGTCGACGGCGGCGTCGATGCTGCGAACGTCGCTGCGGCGCAGGCGCTCGACCATCCACAGTGGGGTTGGCTTGCTCAGGTCGACGTTACGGATAACGCGGCCCAGGTAGCGCGGGCAGGCAGCCGGGGCGCTGACTTCGACCGGGCGCACTTCGTCATGGGCGGCCGCTACGGCTGGCACCACCGGGCGGGTGACCGGGGTGTCGTACAGGGCGCTGACGTCGCGTGCCAGGCCGGCGATGGACAGGCAGTCGCCGCGGTTCGGGGTCAGGCCGATTTCGATGCTGGCATCATCCAGGCTCAGGTACGTGCGAATGTCTTCGCCAACCGGAGCGTCGGCAGCCAGTTCCAGCAGGCCGTCGTTTTCTTCGCTGATCTGCAGTTCGGCAGCCGAGCACAGCATGCCGAAGGACTCGACACCGCGCAGCTTGGCCTTCTTGATCTTGAAGTCGCCTGGCAGTTCGGCACCGATCATGGCGAACGGGATCTTGATGCCTGGGCGGGCGTTAGGGGCGCCGCACACAACCTGGAAGGTTTCCTGACCGCTGCTTACCTGGCACACGCGCAGCTTGTCGGCGTCCGGGTGTTGTTCGGTGGCGAGAATTTCGCCCACGACGATGCCGCTGAACTGGCCGGCAGCGGGGGTAACGCTGTCAACTTCGAGGCCGGCCATGGACAGGCGGGCGACCAGTTCGTCACGGGAGACTTGCGGGTTGACCCAACCGCGCAGCCACTGTTCACTGAATTTCATGCTGTTCTCCTGAAAGTTGCGTCGATTGGGCCTAGCGGAATTGGGCTAGGAACCGCAGGTCGTTGTCGAAGAACAGACGCAAATCGTTGACGCCATAGCGCAGCATGGCCAGGCGCTCGGCACCCATGCCGAAGGCAAAGCCCTGGAACTCTTCTGGGTCGATGCCGGACATGCGCAACACATTCGGGTGCACCATGCCGCAGCCCATCACTTCCAGCCAGCCGGTTTGCTTGCACACGCGGCAGCCGTTGCCGGAACACATCACGCACTGGATGTCGACTTCTGCAGACGGCTCGGTGAAGGGGAAGAACGATGGGCGGAAACGGACCGCCAGTTCTTTCTCGAAGAATACGCGCAGGAATTCTTCGATGGTGCCCTTGAGGTCGGCGAAGTTGATATCGCGATCGATCAGCAGGCCTTCGACCTGGTGGAACATCGGCGAGTGGGTGATATCCGAGTCGCAGCGGTATACGCGGCCCGGGCACACAATGCGGATGGGCGGCTGGGTGGACTCCATGGTCCGCACCTGCACCGGCGAGGTGTGGGTGCGCAGCAGCATGTTGGCATTGAAGTAGAAGGTGTCGTGCATCGCCCGCGCCGGGTGGTGGCCAGGGATGTTGAGCGCTTCGAAGTTGTGGTAGTCGTCTTCCACCTCTGGGCCTTCGGCAATGCCGTAGCCAATGTGGGTGAAGAACTGCTCGATGCGCTCGAGTGTACGGGTGATCGGGTGCAGGCCACCGGTGGCCTGGCCGCGGCCTGGCAGGGTGACGTCAATGCATTCGGCAGCCAGGCGAGCGCTGAGCTCGGCTTCTTCAAAGGCAGCCTTGCGGGCATTGAGCACAACGGTGACGCGCTCTTTGGCGTCGTTGATCAGCGCGCCGACTTTCGGCCGCTCTTCGGCTGGCAGGTTGCCCAGGGTCTTCATCACCTGGGTCAGTTCGCCCTTCTTGCCGAGATAATTAACCCGGATCTGTTCCAGGGCGTTGATGTCTTCAGCGCGTTCCACGGCCTCTAGGGCTTGGGAGACCAGCGCATCCAGGTTTTCCATGTACAGACTCCAGATACGAAAATAGGGGAAGAGCTTTGAAGGCTCTTCCCCTATCGATGACGTTCAATGCCCGGCAGCGCTAGCACCGCCGGGTGATTGTCGCGGGTACTTAAGCCAGAACGGCTTTAGCTTTCTCGACAATCGCAGCAAACGCCGCTTTTTCGTTCACTGCCAGATCAGCCAGAACCTTACGGTCGATTTCGATCGAAGCCTTTTTCAGGCCAGCAATCAGACGGCTGTAGGACAGACCGTTGGTGCGGGCACCGGCGTTGATACGAGCGATCCACAGTGCGCGGAACTGACGCTTCTTCTGGCGACGGTCGCGGTAGGCGTATTGGCCTGCCTTGATGACCGCTTGCTTGGCTACACGGAATACGCGCGAACGTGCACCGTAGTAACCTTTAGCCAGTTTCAGAATTTTTTTGTGACGCTTACGAGCGATAACGCCGCGCTTAACACGAGCCATGAGTAACTTCCTCTATCTTAACCAGAATTAACGAACGCGCAGCATGCGCTCGACTTTTGCGACGTCGGACGGGTGCAGCAAGCTGGCACCGCGCAGTTGACGCTTACGCTTGGTCGACATTTTGGTCAGGATGTGGCTCTTGAAAGCGTGCTTGTGCTTGAAGCCCGAAGCTGTCTTCAGGAAGCGCTTCGCAGCACCGCTCTTGGTTTTCATTTTTGGCATGTTGGAACTCCGCATTCGATAAAATTACACATAATCATCAGGCCTGCCGTGCCCGGGAGATTACTTCTTTTTCTTGGGGGCGATGACCATCATAAGCTGGCGTCCTTCCATCTTCGGATGCTGCTCAACGGTGCCGTATTCGGCGAGGTCGGCTTCGACCCGCTTCAACAGCTCCATGCCCAGCTCCTGGTGGGCCATCTCACGACCACGGAATCTCAGAGAGATCTTGGCCTTGTCCCCATCGGTAAGGAAACGTACCAGGTTGCGTAGTTTTACCTGGTAATCCCCATCCTCCGTCCCTGGACGAAACTTGATTTCTTTGATCTGGATCTGCTTCTGGTTTTTCTTGGCTTCGTTAGCCTGCTTCTTCTTCTCGAAGAGGTGCTTGCCGTAGTCCATGACCTTGCAGACGGGTGGTACCGCGTCTGCAGAGATTTCTACCAGGTCCAGCTTCGCTTCATCAGCGATACGCAGCGCTTCATCAATCGAGACGATGCCAACCTGCTCGCCGTCTGCGCCAATTAACCGAACCTCGCGGGCCGAGATATTCTCGTTGATCGGGGCCTTCGGTACAGCACGCTTATCGTTTCTCATTTCACGCTTAATAGTCATTACTCCGATTCTTGGCGACCACGCCGGGAAACCGCTTGTGTCAGCAGCTCAACGAATTGGGCGACGGGCATGGAGCCCAGGTCTGCGCCTTCGCGAGTACGCACAGCGACGGTTTGCGTTTCGACTTCGCGGTCCCCTATAACCAAAAGGTACGGGACCTTGAGCAAAGTATGCTCGCGGATTTTAAAGCCGATCTTCTCATTTCTCAAGTCCGACTTGGCACGGAAACCGCTTCCGTTCAGAGATTTCTCAACCTCGAGGGCGAAATCGGCCTGCTTGTCGGTGATATTCATGATCACCGCCTGGGTTGGGGCCAGCCACGCCGGGAACACGCCCGCGTAGTGCTCGATCAGCATGCCGATGAAGCGCTCGAACGAACCGAGGATGGCGCGGTGCAGCATGACCGGGCGAACGCGGCTGTTATCTTCGGCGATATAGCTGGCATCCAGACGCTCTGGCAGGTTCGGGTCGTACTGCAGGGTACCGCACTGCCAGTTACGGCCGAGGCAGTCGCGCAGGGTAAACTCGATTTTCGGGCCGTAGAAGGCACCCTCGCCCGGCTGGTATTCCCACTCAAGGCCGGATTCGTTCAGGGCGTCGGCCAGTGCTGTTTCAGCACGGTCCCACAGCTCTTCGGAACCGACACGCTTGGCCGGACGAGTGGACAGTTTCATGGCGATGTCGCTGAAACCGAAGTCCTTGTACACGTCCAGGGTCAGCTTGATGAAGTCGGCGGCTTCTTTCTTCACCTGTTCTTCGGTGCAGAAAATGTGCGCATCGTCCTGTACGAAGCCACGCACGCGCATGATGCCGTGCAGGGCGCCGGACGGCTCGTTACGGTGGCAGGCACCGAACTCGGCCAGACGCAGCGGCAGGTCGCGGTAGCTTTTCAGGCCCTGGTTGAACACCTGCACGTGGCACGGGCAGTTCATCGGTTTTACCGCATAGTCACGGCTTTCCGACGAAGTGGTGAACATGTTTTCGGCATAGTTGGACCAGTGGCCGGAACGCTCCCACAGGATGCGGTCGACAACCTGCGGGGTCTTGATTTCCTGGTAGCCGTTTTCGCGCTGCACGCCACGCATGTACTGCTCGAGTACCTGGTAGACGGTCCAGCCGTTGGCGTGCCAGAACACCATGCCCGGGGCTTCTTCCTGCAGGTGGAACAGGTCGAGCTGCTTGCCGATCTTGCGGTGGTCGCGTTTTTCGGCTTCTTCGATGCGCTGGATGTACGCAGCCAGCTGCTTCTTGTCAGCCCAGGCCGTGCCGTACACGCGCTGCAGCTGCTCGTTCTTGGCATCGCCGCGCCAGTAGGCGCCGGACAGCTTGGTCAGCTTGAATGCCTTGAGGAAGCGGGTGTTCGGCACGTGCGGGCCACGGCACATGTCGACGTATTCTTCGTGGTAGTACAGGCCCATGGCCTGTTCATCCGGCATGTCTTCGACCAGACGCAGCTTGTAGTCTTCGCCACGGGCCTTGAACACATCGATGACTTCGGCGCGCGGGGTCATTTTCTTGACCACGTCGTAGTCTTTTTCGATCAGCTCCATCATGCGCTTTTCGATGGCGGCCATGTCTTCTGGGGTGAAGGGGCGCTCGTAGGCGATGTCGTAATAGAAGCCTTCGTCAATGACCGGGCCGATCACCATCTTGGCGGTCGGGTACAGCTGCTTCACGGCGTGGCCAACCAGGTGGGCGCACGAGTGACGGATGATCTCCAGTCCCTCTTCATCTTTAGGGGTGATGATCTGCAGGGTGGCGTCGTTGCTGATCAGGTCACACGCATCGACCAGCTTGCCGTCGACCTTGCCGGCCACAGTGGCCTTGGCCAGGCCAGCGCCGATGGAAGCGGCTACTTCAGCTACGGATACGGCGTGATCGAACGAACGTTGACTGCCATCGGGAAGAGTAATAACGGGCATGGCGCCTCCTCTCCTAGTGGTGACCCCTACCAAAGGTCACGTGGGTTGGGATGAGCCAGTACAAGATCCGACCTGCCTTCCGGTAAAAGGAAGCCTGCCCCACAGTGGCAGAAGCCTTTCGGCTTGTCAGGGACGAACCAGAGTGACTGGAAAGAAAAAAGATAGCTGCAACCGGCAACAGCGCGACTGCAAGCCGAGCATGCTAGCACGCGGGTTGCACCCCAGGCAGAAATATTTGGAAATTGCACCACAACGGTGAACTAACGCGGAAAAATACCGCTCAGACTTTGGGAAGCAACCTACTCTTGATGAGACCTTAACCCAAGGAGTAACTGGTGATGCGAGTTCCGTCTCTTCTGGCCCTGGCGGCCGCTGGCGCCCTGCTGCTGCCCGTGGCTGCGAACGCCGGCAACTTCCCAGCCGGGAAGGAGGCCGCCTACATGACCCAGTGCACGCAAGTGGCCAGCGGCCAGGGCGTTGACGCTGCCACCGCGAAAAAACACTGCGACTGCGGCGCGCAAGCCATCAAAAAGAACTTCACCGACGCCGAGATTGCCGACCTCGACAGCAAGGACGGCGTTGACGCCAAGCTGATGCAGAAGGCGCAGTCGGTGGTGAGACAGGCCTGCGCACCGAAGAGCTGAAACCTTAAAGCCGGTGATGACCAGCCATTCTTTGAGCTGGATCAATATCCTGCGAAGGTAAAAGGCGCTAGATGCGCAGAATTAGACTATGATGTATCCCGTGCTCCGTAGCCTCGGCCGCATTGCACCACTGAAAAAACTAAATGTTCTGGAGATTCACCCATGTCCAATCGCCAACAAGGCACCGTCAAATGGTTCAATGATGAGAAAGGCTACGGCTTCATCACCCCAGCAGGCGGCGGCGACGACCTGTTCGTACACTTCAAAGCCATCGAATCTGACGGCTTCAAGAGCCTGAAAGAAGGCCAGACTGTTTCCTTCGTCGCCGAGCGCGGCCAGAAGGGCATGCAGGCTGCACAGGTTCGTCCGGAGTAATTCGGATAGCTGTAAAAAAACCCGCCCTTGTGGCGGGTTTTTTTATGGGTGATGCATCATCTGAGTGGGGCGGGATTGCCTGCGAAACCGACTGTAGGGTGAATGGCACGGGCTTTGCCCGTGTTCGCGGGTGAACCCGCTCCTACAAGGCGACCGCGCAGGCTTTTCACATTTTGCGCAAGGCAGTTGCCCCCGCGTGCATCAACCGCAGTTGACGCGGGTTACCCTACCCTGCTCGTCCACGTTCAGGTTCAAGCGCTCGGAGCGGTACTCCAGGGTGACCACGTCGTGCGGCTTGAGAATGCGCGCCATCTGCGAGCCGCTGGCCTTGCGTGCCTGCTCCAGCAATTCGGCGCTGGCCTGCTTGCCCAGGGCAAAGTCGGCACCACTGGCTTCGCAGCGGCCATCGTTGCCCGCTGGCGCGGCACCACCATCAGCATTGCCACCAGTGCTGCAACCCGCCAGGACAGCAGCCACAGCCAGAGTTGCCAGGTAAGCACGGGTACGGAACATGAAGCCTCCTAAATCGGTCCGGGAACTGCCTGATCCGACAGCTCCGCTCATCATTTGTTGCAAAACCGGTCAAGTCTGCCTGAACTGCAGCGGCGAGGCGAAAAGCAATCGTGACCGGATTTTGCACAACGTGCTGTATTTGCCATATGCTTAGCCCGCACGGTCACCGGCGCAAAGCCATGATTTGCTGCAAGAAGTGGAGCGCATCCCGCCTCCATCGAACACCAGGGTCAGGTGTTCCCCCTTCGTTCCGGGCCCCCAGCGAGAGCTTTTCATGAGCACCCACAGCATCGATGCCGATATCAAGGTCAAATGGGCCGAGGGCCAGAGCGCGTACAGCCCTGGCACACCGGAAGAGTTACTGTTGATCGCCATCGACCTGTTGGTGCGCGACAACGGTGCCGAGGCGGCACGCAGCTTCATCGACCAGGTATTCGAGCGTTACGCGCCGCACGCGGCTATTCCAATCGCGCCAGACGGTCACTGAGCAGGTTGAACAGCCCCTGGGCATCACCCTGCTCCACCCACAGCACATTCGCCGGCCGCTTGAGCACACCGTACCAGTCTGCAACTGTCTGGCCGAAAGTGGCCCCTTCGCGGCTGTCGATGCTCATGTGGATACGCCGGCCACTGAACAGCTCGGGCTTTAACAGGTAGGCGATGACGCTGGCGTCGTGCACAGGGCCGCCAGGTATGCCATACACGTCCATATCGTGGGTGATGTAGGCATTGAGGATATCCACCACGCGCTTGCTGGCCTGGTTGTTCACGGCTGCCAGTTGCTTCAGGCGGGCGTTACTGGTCAGCAGCTTGTGCGTGACGTCCAGCGGCAGGTAGGTCAGCTGTACGCCGCTGGCCAGCACCACTTCAGCGGCGTGCGGGTCGGCATAGAGGTTGAACTCCGCCACCGGGGTGATGTTGCCGCCGTTGAAATGGGCTCCCCCCATGACCACCACCTCTTTGATGCCGTTGACGATGCTCGGGCGCTGGATCAGCGCCAGGGCCAGGTTGGTCTGCGGGCCGAGCATGGCGACGGTGATGCTGTGCGGTTTGGCTGCGCTGAGGGTATCGACCAGGTATTGCACGGCATTGCCCTGGGCCAGAGGCGCTTTCGGCTCGTGCACCGGTACACCGGTGAGGCCTTCTTCGCCATGAACGTCGGCGGCGTAGATCGGCGTGCGCACCAATGGGCGGCCGGCACCGGCGTACACCGGGATGTCTTCACGCCCCGCCCATTCGCAGGCCAGGCGGGCATTGCGCGAGGTCTTGTCCAGGCGCACGTTGCCGGCCACGGTGGTGATGGCGCGGATATTGAGTTCGTTGGGCGAAGCCATGGCCAGAAACAGCGCGACCACGTCGTCCGCGCCGGGATCGGTGTCGATGATCAGGTCGATGGGTGCGGCCTGGAGGGTGGAGGCTGTGGCCATGAAGACGACTCCTTGTAGCAGGGACTTGAGCATGGATGGCACTCCTGTTGCCTATGAATCATGCGTTTACACAGCCCGGCGTCCTTTGTGGAAGCGGCTAGAAGGTGACGCCGGAGATGAGGGCGATGTTGCTGTAGGGCTGGCACTCGCCTGTACGCACCACCGCACGGGCACTGCGCGACAGCACTTTGAAATCCTCATGGGTCAGCCATTCGCGCTTGCCCAGCTTGCCCTTCAGTCGCTCGATTTCGACCAGCGCGGGTGGCACCACTTTCTGCATTTCTTCGGCCAGCACGTGGCGCTCAACCTGCAATTCGCTCAGCACCACCCGCAGCACACTGGCGAAGTCCGGCAGGCCAGGCGTAATGGCCAGGTCGATCAGCTCGACACCCGGCGGCACCGGCAGCCCGGCATCGCCGATCACCAGGATATCGCCATGCCCCATGCCGGCAATGACTCGCGACAGTGCAACGTTCAGCAGCGGGGTTTTCTTCATGGCGTCAGCTCCGCCAGGTAGGGAATCGACGGTTGGGCACCGGCACGGGTAACCGACAATGCCGCGGCACGCTGGCCAAAGGCGATCGCCTCGCCCTCCTTCAGCCCACGCACCAGGGCGGCAGCAAAGCCACCAATGAAGGTATCGCCGGCAGCGGTGGTGTCCAGCGGTTGCACGCGCGGCGCCGGATAGTGCTGATGGCCTTGGGCAGTAACCAGCAAGGCACCTTGCGCACCCAAGGTGATGATCACTTTGCCTGCCCCCAGCTGCAGCAAGCGCTCACCTGCGCGCCGGGCACTGTCCTGGTCGGTCACCGCCACACCGGTCAAGGCTTCGGCCTCGCTTTCGTTAGGGGTAAGGTAATCGATATGCGCAAACCAGTCCGCTGGCAAGGGGCCGGTAGCGGGTGCTGGGTTCAGGATGACCTGCTTGCCCAGCTCACGCGCCCTGGCCAGTGTGCACGCCACAGTGTCAGTGGGCACTTCCAGCTGGCAGATGACCACCTCGGCGGCCTGCAGCAGTGCATCGAAACGCAGCACCGACTGCGGCGTCAGCAGGCCGTTGGCTCCGGGAATGATGACAATACAGTTTTGGCTGGCGGCATCCACCGTGATCAGCGCCACACCGCTGGACGTGCCCGGGCAGGTGCTGACACCCTGACAGTCGATACCCTCGACATACAAGGCCCGGTGCAGTTGCCGACCGTAATCATCATCCCCCACATTGCCGATCATCGCCACGCTGCCCCCCAGCCGCGCTACCGCCACCGCCTGGTTGGCACCCTTGCCGCCCGGCACCGTGAAAAAGCTATCGCCGGGGAGTGTTTCGCCGGCCCGTGGCAGGCGCTGGGCGCGGACCACCAGGTCCATGTTGAGGCTGCCGACCACCACAACCTTGGCATTCATGACGTTTCCTTAGCGTTAGCGGTATTCATTGAACAGGTCCGGGCGCGGCCCGGTGGATTCACGCAAGACGATACGCGGGGCGACGATACGCTGCTCCGCCGCGCCTTGCCGGGGCGTAGCGATACGCGTCAGCAGCAACGAGGCAGCGCTCTCGCCCAGCTCGCGGATCGACTGGCCCACGGTGGTCAGTGGTGGGTACACGTAGCGGCTCAGTTCGATGTCGTCGAAGCCGATCACCGACAGCTCGCCGGGTACGCTGATATTGCGTTCGGCGGCAGCGCGCAGCACACCAAAGCCGATCATGTCGTTGCCGGCAAAAATCGCCGAGGGCCGCTTGCCTTCCAGCACCTGCGCCGCCGCTGCATGGCCACCCGGGCTGGTGAAGTCGCAGTGCAGTACACGGCTGCCCAGCACAGGCGCACCGGCTTCGGCCATGGCACGGCGGAAGCCGCTCAGGCGCAGCTGGGTAACACCGGTTTCGGCGGGGCCGCCGATATAGGCGACGTCGCGATGGCCCAGCTCCAGCAGGTGCCGGGTGGCCAGGTACGCCCCCTGCTCGTGGTCAATGCGCACCAGGTCGGCATCGACGCCTTCCAGCTCACGGTCGACGATGACCATTGGCGTGCGCACACCGGCCAGGCTTTGCAGCAGGTCGTCGTCCTGGCCCACCGAGGCCACTACCAGGCCGTCGATGCGTTTTTCCAGCAGCACGCGCAGGTAGCTGCGCTGCTTCTGTGGGTTGTCGTCGGAGTTGCACAGGATCACGCAATAGCCGTTGCGCTCGCAGGCGTCTTCGATACCCCGCGCCAGCTCGGCGAAGTACGGGTTGACGCTGTTGGGCACCAACAGGCCGATGGTGGCCGTGCTGCGCGCCTTCAGCGAGCGCGCCACCGCACTGGGCACGTAATCCAGTTCGATGATGGCGGCTTCCACTTTCAGCCGCACCTGCTCGCTGACCGGACGGGTCTTGTTGAGTACATGGGACACGGTGGTGTACGAAATACCCGCCAGTGCCGCGACGTCTTTGATAGTTGCCATGGTGTCAGTTCCGCCGGCCTGCGCGCCGGCTACGGTAAGTGTCGAGCACAACGGCGATGACGATCACCGCCCCGGTGATAATGCGTTTGGTCGGCTCGCTGGCGCCGATCTGCGCCAGCCCGGCGGCCAATACGGAAATGATCAGTACGCCAAAGAAGGTGCTGATGACCGAGCCACGCCCGCCCATCAGGCTGGTACCGCCGATCACGACGGCGGCAATGACCTGCAACTCCAGGCCAGACCCGGCGTTGGGGTCGGCGGCTTCCAGCCGCGAGATCTGGAACAGTGCGGCCAGGCCGGCGAGCAGGCCCATCAGGGCGAACACCAGCACTTTGTAAGGGCGCGGATCGATACCGGCCAGGCGCACGGCCTCTTCGTTGGTGCCGATACCGATCAGGTAACGGCCGAACACCGTGCGCGTCAGTACCAACTGGGCGAGCACGATCACCAGCAAGGCGATGATAAACGCTGGCGAAACACCAAAGGCGACCGGGTTGGAGAACCAGGCATAGGCGTCGCCGATATAGGCGGTGCGCGAGTCGGTGAACTGGTAGGCCAGGCCACGGGCCATCTCCAGCACACCAAGCGAGACGATGAACGACGGGATGCGCCAGGCTACGGTGACGCCACCGGTAATGCTGCCGGCCAATGCGGCCACAGCCATGCCCAGCAGCGCCGAGGGCAGCACGCCCCAGCCCCAGCCGAGTATCGCCACGCTCACCGTCGAGGCGGCCAGCGCCAGCACCGAGCCCACCGACAGGTCGATGCCGCCGATGATCAACACGAAGGTCATGCCCACCGCCAGCACCATCAGGTCCGGGATCTGGTTGGCCAGCGTGCTGAAGGTGCCATACGACCAGAAGTGGCTGCTGAGGAACGAGAACAGCACGATCATCGCCAGCAAGGCGCCAGCCAGGCCCAGGTAGGTGCCCAGGCCAAAGTAGGTACCGCTGCGGCGCACGGGGGCGGCTTCCTGGTTGTTGAGCGGGGTGGTTTTCATGCATCCATCCTGGGGGCTGCATCATGCAGCAACGCGTCACGTTTCTGATAACCGGCGAAGGCGGCGGCAAGCAACTGGTCCTGGCTCCAATGATCACGCGCGAAGGTGTCGATCAGGCGGCCGGCGGACAGCACGGCGATGCGGTCGCAAATCAGCATCAGTTCGCGCAGGTCACTGGACACCACCACCAAGGCCTTGCCTTGGCGCGCCAGCTCGGCCAGCAGGCCATAAATGTCGAACTTGGCGCCCACATCGATGCCACGCGTGGGCTCGTCGAACAGCAGCACCTGGCAATCGCGCTCCAGCCAGCGGCCGATCACCACTTTTTGCTGGTTACCGCCAGACAGCTCGCCCACCACCTGCTGCGCGCCGGCACTGCGAATGCGCATGGCCTGGATCTGGCGTTCGGCCAAGGCCTTTTCCGCTTCGCTATCGAGCACACCGGCGCGCGATACCGCGCCCAGGTTGCCCAACGCAATGTTGGCGCTGATCGACTGCGTCAACAGCAGGCCCTCGCCTTTGCGGTCTTCGGTTATCAGCGCGATACCGGCCCGCACTGCAGCCTTGGGCGAGTCGATGTTTACCGCCTGCGGCGGTTGGCCGAGCGCGATACCGCCGCTGTCGGCGCGATCGGCACCGTAGATCAGGCGCAACAGCTCGGTACGGCCGGCGCCGATCAGCCCGGAAATGCCAAAAATCTCCCCTGCCCTGACTTCGAACGACACCTCGCGCACCTTGTCGCCGCGGCACAACTTGTCGACCTTGAGCAGCGGTGCACCCATCTGCCGTCGGCCCAGGTCGATATGCTCGCCCAGCTCGCGGCCGACCATCAGGTTGACCAGCTCGGCGCTGCTGTAGCGCTGGATCGGCTCGTCGCACACCAGCTTGCCATCGCGCAGCACAACGATGCGTTGGGCTACCCGCTGCAACTCTTCCAGGCGATGCGAGATATAGACGATGGCCACGCCGCGCGCGCGCAGGCGCTCGATCTGGGTGAACAGCAACGCCACCTCGCGCGCAGTGAGCATGGCAGTGGGTTCGTCCAGGATCAGCACATGGCAGTCACCGATCAGGTTGCGGGCAATTTCGACCATTTGCTGATGGCCGATGCCCAGTTCACCGACAGGGGTGTCCGGGTCGATGGCGTCGAGCCCGACCCGAGCCATGGCGGCCGTTGCCAGCTGGCGCAGGCGCTTGTGGCTGATCCAGCCGAAACGGCTGGGCAGGTTGTCGAGAAACAGGTTTTCCGCGACGGTCAGCGTCGGCAGCAGGTTCAGTTCCTGCATGACCATGCGCACACCAAGGCGTTCGGCCTCGCTGCGGCTGCCGGGCGCGTAGGCCTGGCCACGGTAGGTCATGTGCCCGGTGGTGGGCACCTCCAGGCCGCTGATGAGCTTGGACAACGTACTCTTGCCCGCGCCGTTCTCGCCGGTCAGGGCCAGCACTTCGCCGGCGCGCAGGCTCAGGCTGACCTCGCCGAGCACGGGCTGGGCGTAGGTCTTGCCCAGGCCGCTGGCGGCAAGCACCACTTCATTGGCCGATGCAGGCATGGCCGATTCTCCTGGCAGCATCAGGGCTTCTTGGTGATGAGTTCGACCGGGGTCTGGATGACGTTGTCGGCATCCACATCAGGCTTTTCGCCCTTGACCATTTTCAGCGCCGCCTGAATGCCATACACCGCCTGCTGGCTGGCGGCCTGGTCGAGGGTGGCAAGCACGCGTCCATCGGCAAGCATTGGCTTGATGGCTTTGATGTTGTCGTAGCCCACCACTTGCACCTGGCCGGCCTTGCCAGCGGCACGCACGGCGGACACAGCGCCCAGGGCCATGCTGTCGTTGCCGGCCAGCAAGGCCTTCAGGTCGGGGTATTCGTTGAGCATGGAGGCGGCGACGGCGTTGCCTTTGTCGATCTCCCAATTGCCGCTTTGTACCGAGACGATGTTCATCTGCGCGGCGTCCATGGCGTCCTTGAAGCCGGCGGTACGCTGCTGGGCATTGGTGGTGGTCGGCACGCCTTCGATAATGCCCACCTGGTCGCCGGCCTTGAGCTTCTGGCTGGCCAGGTAATCGCCAACCAGGCGCGCGCCCTTGCGGTTGTCGGGGCCGACGAAGGGAACGCTGATGCCTTTGCTCTTGAGCAAGTCAGGGTCCAGACGGTTGTCGATGTTGATCACCACCACGCCCTGGTCCATGGCCTTCTTCACCGCCGACACAAGTGCTTTCGAGTCAGCCGGGGCAATCACCAGCGCCTTGGCGCCGGCATTGACCATCTGCTCGACGATGCGGATCTGCTCGCCAGTGTCGGTCTCGTTCTTGATGCCGTTGGCGATCAGGTCGAACTCGTCGGCGTGGGTTTTCTGGTAGTCCTTGGCGCCGTCTTCCATGGTGCGGAAGAACTCGTTGGCCAGCGACTTCATGACAAGGGCGACCTTGGGCTTGTCTTCAGCGTGGGCAGCAGACAATGGCAAGGCGAGGCTAAGCGAGGAAATGACAGCGAGGGCCAGCAGACGACCGGGGAACGGCAGCTTCATGAACGATGACTCCGAATCTTGTGTTTTTTATCGGATCGCAAACGTTTGCGTTGACCAACTATGGTAACAGGACCGTTGTTTGTCAAATCCGTTTGGCTGTCGGAGGCCAATGTGCTGCCGGGGCCGATTATGCAGGCTTTTCCGAAAACCCGAACACCTTTTCCTTTTTTTGTTCGGAATTACGAATGCAATGCCACCGTTTGCAGGCGCGGCTCGGTGCAACACCACACATTGCCGGGGCTGCTACGCGGCCCCTTGCAACGCAAGGCCGCTCCAACCCAGGCAACGCGTGGTGCCTTGGTACGAAAAATGCCTATAGCCCTGCGCGACTCAATAACTATCTCACTAGGAAGCGAGAACAATAACGATGAATGCCGCACTCAAAACCTTCGCCCCCAGCGCACTCGCCCTGCTGCTGATCCTGCCATCCAGCGCCTCGGCCAAAGAAGCCGAAACCCAACAGAAGCTGGCCAACGTGGTCATCCTCGCCACCGGCGGCACCATTGCCGGCGCCGGTGCCAGCGCAGCCAACAGCGCCACTTACCAGGCTGCCAAGCTGGGCGTCGACAAGCTCATCGCCGGCGTGCCAGAACTGGCCGACATCGCCAATGTACGTGGCGAGCAAGTCATGCAGATCGCCTCCGAGAGCATCAGCAATGACGACCTGCTGAAGCTGGGCAAGCGCGTCGCCGAGCTGGCCGAAAGCAAGGACGTGGACGGCATCGTCATCACCCATGGCACCGACACCCTCGAAGAAACCGCCTACTTCCTCAACCTGGTAGAGAAGACCGACAAGCCAATCGTGGTGGTCGGCTCGATGCGTCCGGGTACCGCCATGTCCGCCGACGGCATGCTCAACCTGTACAACGCCGTGGCCGTAGCCAGCGACAAGCAGTCGCGTGGCAAGGGCGTGCTGGTGACCATGAACGACGAGATCCAGTCCGGCCGCGATGTAAGCAAGGCGGTCAACATCAAGACCGAAGCCTTCAAGAGCGCCTGGGGCCCGATGGGCATGGTGGTGGAAGGCAAATCGTACTGGTTCCGCCTGCCGGCCAAGCGCCATACGGTCAATTCCGAGTTCGATATCAAGCAGATCAGCAGCCTGCCGCAGGTGGACATTGCCTATGGCTATGGCAACGTCACCGACACCGCCTACAAGGCGCTGGCACAGAACGGCGCCAAGGCGCTGATCCATGCCGGTACCGGCAACGGTTCGGTATCGTCGCGGGTAGTCCCGGCGCTGCAAGAACTGCGCAAGAACGGCGTGCAGATCATCCGCTCGTCGCATGTCAACCAGGGTGGTTTCGTACTGCGTAACGCCGAACAGCCGGATGACAAGAACGACTGGGTCGTGGCTCACGACCTGAACCCGCAGAAAGCGCGGATCCTGGCGATGGTGGCAATGACCAAGACCCAGGACAGCAAAGAGCTGCAACGCATCTTCTGGGAGTACTGATCAACCACCCATGGCCGGTGCCCCACATCACCGGCCATTCTTCCCTTCCAGATCAATCCCGCCCGGCCGCCATTCAACTGGGGCTCGCATCAGTGGGTTTCTTCTCTGGCTTGCGCAAGCGGCTCTATTTGTAATCTCTCGGATCAACGCCCCACTTCTTGAGTCGAGACGCCAAGGTTGTGGGCTTCAACCCCAGCAATTGCGCAGCACCACCCTCGCCGGAGACTTTCCCTGCTGTTCGTTTGAGCACAGAGATCGCATTCAGCTTCATCTGCCGCTCCCAGTCTTTGTCGGCAGTCGGCTCAGGCTGGCATTGTGCAATTGAAGATACAGGGCCACTGGACGGGCCGTTTGGCGCCAGAACCTCATGAAAGCTCACGCGACCGTCTCGGGAGACGATGGTCTGTCGCTCAATCACATTTTGAAGCTCGCGGATGTTGCCTGGCCAGGCGTACTGCTGAAGCACCGCGACTTGGGTCAGCGACATGCGAATGCCCGGCTTGTTAAACGCCAGGCTAGCCCTTTCAAGAAAATGGCTGGCGAGCAACGGAATGTCCTCAAGTCGCTCCCGCAGGGGCACCGAGCGTATAGGGAACACATTCAAGCGGAAGTATAAATCTTCCCGGAACGCCCCTCGGGCGACCATATCGCGCAGGTCACGGTTCGTTGCGGCGATAACTCGCACATCAACGGCCCTGGTGCGATTGTCGCCTACAGGCTCAAACTGGCGGTCCTGTAGAACACGGAGCAACTTGCTTTGTAGCTCCAGCGGAATCTCTCCCACCTCATCGAGAAACAAGGTACCTCCGTCCGCCAATTCAAAGCGACCCACTCGGTTGCTGACCGCTCCGGTGAAGGCCCCTTTGAGGTGGCCGAAGAACTCGCTCTCGAACAATTCACGGGGTACCGCGGCGCAATTGACCCGAATCAGAGGGCGGTCGCGCCGGGGGCTGCTGGCATGAATCGCGCGAGCCACAAGCTCTTTACCCGTGCCTGACTCGCCGGTGACCAACACGTTGGCGTCGGTAGCTGCGACCAGGTCAATCTGCTGTAACAGATGCTTGACCGCTGGGCTTTCGCCGACGATCTCGTGGTGATTGCCGTGGGCGTTGATTTCCTCCTGCAGGTATTGGTTTTCCATCTCCAGCCGAGTCTTCAACTGCTCTACTTCACTTAGCGCATCGCGCAGGCGCGCTTCAGTGCGCTGTCGTTCGCGGATGTCCCGAAACAACACCACCGCCCCCACCAGCCTTCCCATCTCGAAGATTGGAGTGCTGGTGTACTCGACGGCGATTGGTTCGCCGCTCTTGTGCCAGAACACCTCGTGGTCCACGCGATGAACTTGTCCATCGCTGAACGAAGCATGGATGGGGCACTGATTGACCTCGAACGCACGTCCGTCGCTATGGCTGTGGTGGAACAAATGGTGGGCATCCTGGCCAATCATGTCGATGGCACTCCACCCCAGAATACGCTCGGCGGCGGGGTTGATGAACGTGGTCTGGCCCCGGGTATCGAGCCCATAGATGCCCTCGCCAACTGCACCAAGAATCAGCCGGTTCTGCTGCTGGATGCGCTCGAACACCTGGCTGATCCGCTCCCACCCCACGTGGCCCAAACGGTGTTGGCGGCGCGCCTCAGCCCGGTTACGGCGCTGCTCCAAAAGGTCCCGGCGCTGCACCGCCAGTACAATTTTCCCGCCCTCAACCGCGCTAGCCGAAACCTCCACCGCTATTTGCCGCAGTTGCAGATCCACCAGCAGCAGGTCGTCCGACCACGCTTCGCCTTGAGTCAGCACCTCATCCGTAAAGCTCACCCACAGTGCGATTCCCCCTCGCAGAAAATGGCTAAAGGCATGACCGGAAAGCTCATTTGCGGCGCAGCCCAGTAAATCGAGCGCGGCGTTGTTGGCTTGCAGTACCCGATCATCTACCGGGTGGATTAACAGCATGGCAACGGCGGAGTCGGCAGCGACTCCGAGGGCGACGGCGTCTGTCACTGATGGATATCCTCGAACCGATTTTCACGACATTTCGTGAACAATATTACGACCGTTCGTGATTTACGAAATTTCGTAAATAAACCTCGCCATCAAACAAAAAATAACTCAATAAAATCATGCAGTTACAAAAAACAGGAGATTGGCACATCTCTCGCTATGGGTGTGTTCACCTTAAACCAAACTGCGGGAGCAGAAATAATGGACAAACTTGAAATGCATCACCTGATCATGGCCGCGAAAGCACGCAAGGGCCTGAGCTGGGATGATCTTGCCAACGCAGTGGGCAAGGCCCCGGTATGGCTTGCATCGGTCTGCTACGGCATGAATAGCGCGCCGCTGGAAGTGGCAACGCATCTTTGCGAGGTATTGGAGCTGGATGATCAAGTCGCCGCCACCTTAACCGCTTTCCCAGTCAAGGGCTGGGACAAGTCCATCCCTCAAGACCCGCTGATCTATCGACTATATGAAGTCGTGGGCGTCTATGGCCCGACCCTGAAAGACGTGATCCAGGAAAAATTTGGCGACGGCATCATGAGTGCCATCGACTTTTCCATGCATGTCGAGCGAATCGAAGACCTCAAAGGCGACCGGGTTCTGTTGACCCTCAATGGCAAGTTCTTGCCGTACCGTTCCTGGTAAACCCATCCAACCCTCGGCACCCCTCCAGGGGTGCCGCCTATTACCCGCAGTTGAGGGAGCCGCCATGTCTTATCTGCTACCCACCGATTTTGTCACCAAGATGCTCGATGCCGGCGCATCAAAGGTCCACATGTCCACTCGCGACACGCTGATCCGCAGCTATATGGCCGGGGCAATTCTGGCCCTGGCGGCCGTATTCGCAGTGACCATCGCAGTACAGACAGGCTCAGCCCTGCTAGGCGCAGTACTGTTTCCGGTTGGTTTTTCAATGCTCTACCTTATGGGCTTCGACCTGCTCACTGGGGTCTTCATGCTCACCCCGCTGGCATTACTGGACAAACGTCCCGGGGTCACCGTTAGGGGAATTCTGCGCAACTGGGGCCTGGTGTTCGTCGGCAACTTCGCCGGCGCCCTTACGGTCGCCTGCATGATGGCCTTCGTCTTTACCTATGGTTTCCATGCTTCCCCCGGCGCCGTGGGAGAGAAAATTGCCAGCATCGGTGAGGCCCGCACCCTGGGTTACGAGCAATACGGGCTGGCAGGCTGGTTGACGATCTTCCTGCGTGGCGTGCTGTGTAACTGGATGGTGTCGATGGGCGTGGTCGGCGCAATGATCTCCACCTCTGTGAGCGGCAAGGTGATCGCCATGTGGATGCCGATCATGCTGTTTTTCTTCATGGGCTTCGAGCACTCGGTCGTGAACATGTTCCTGTTCCCTTCCGCAATGATTATGGGCGGCGACTTCTCGCTCATGGACTACCTGGTGTGGAACGAAATCCCCACTGTACTGGGCAACCTGGTGGGCGGCCTGGCCTTCACAGGCCTGACGCTGTACGGCACCCACATCCGTACGGCCGCGAAGAAAGCCACCAGCGCAACAACCTGCTGAAGCGACAAAGAAGGCAGGCAGCCTCAGTCGCCGCCTGTCTCACTTCATACCCAGGACAAAAAAGAGGTTTTGCTTTGCACTGCTACTAACCCGAACATCGTTTACATTTCAGAACGGTGTCATGGCTTACAGACCAACGCTGGATTTCCCCTGACAAGCTGTTGCGAATTTACTTACAGTGAAATACTGTATGCACATACAGCAAAACAAGGAAACTCCTGTGTCCAGCACCGCCTCCGCCACCCCGAGCAGCTATGAACAGCTGGGTGTACGCATCCAGAAGATCATCAACAGCCCCACCGCCCAGCGCAGCCGTGCGGCGCTGATCTTCCGCCTGGAACAGGAAAGCCCGGATGACTGGGAGACCCTGCTTCAGGAGATCGCAGAAAACGACAACGTCACCCTCGCCCATCGCGACGATGGCGGTGTGCAGATTTTCTGGACCGTACCGAAGGAAGATTGACTGCGCATGAGAGTTTCGCTTTTCGCAGCAGCTTGCCTGTTACTGACCACTCCCCTTGTTCAAGCCGACGCCCCGCGCACCTTCCAGGAGGCCAAGAAGGTCGCCTGGAAGCTCTATGCGCCGCAATCAACCGAGTTTTATTGCGGCTGTAAATACAAAGGCAACAAGGTCGACCTGGCATCTTGCGGCTATACCCCACGCAAGAACGCCCAGCGCGCGTCGCGCATCGAGTGGGAGCACATCGTACCCGCCTGGCAGATCGGCCATCAGCGCCAGTGCTGGCAGAGCGGCGGGCGCAAGCAGTGCTCGCAGCATGACGAAGTGTACCAACGCGCCGAAGCCGACCTGCACAACCTGGTGCCAAGCATCGGCGAGGTCAACGGCGACCGCAGCAACTTCAGCTTCGGCTGGCTACCAGAACAAAGCGGCCAGTATGGCCGCTGCCTGACCCAGGTCGACTTCAAGGCCAAGAAGGTGATGCCGCGCCCGTCGATCCGCGGCATGATCGCCCGCACCTACTTCTACATGAGCAAGCAGTACAACCTGCGCCTGTCCAAACAGGACCGCCAGCTGTTCGAAGCCTGGAACAAGACCTACCCGCCGCAAGCCTGGGAGCAGCAACGCAACCAACAGGTCGCCTGCGTGATGGGGCGAGGAAACGCGTTCGTGGGGCCGGTCAACCTCAAGGCGTGCGGTTGATCCTCAGGCCAGCGCCTGTAAATAGGCACTGGCTTGGCGATAACGGGCCAGCCGCGCCAGGTCGGCGGGGCCCGGGCAAGGGATGCGCGAGAGGTCGCTGTTGTCGGCCAGATCAGCCAGCTTGACGGTGCGCGCCAACGGGTCTTCGCCCAGGCGCACCACGAAATCCTGGTAAGGCTCGCCTTCGCGGCGGCTAAGCGCCAGCAACGCAGCCAGGATTTTCAGCGCGAAGCCCTCACGCGCCAGGTCGGACAGGGTCAGCGGGGTGTCTTCGATCACATCGTGAAGCACCGCCACAATCCGCTGCTCAGGTGTGGAAACCCGCATCATCACGCGTAACGGGTGGAGGATATAAGCAGCCCCACCCTTATCGTATTGCCCTTCATGCGCCCTGGCGGCCACGGCAATGGCCCGCTCCAGTGTAGACATGAGGCCCTCCCCGTTTGGCATCTCCCAACCCAAGCATAGCCAAACTTGTGTGAACAGCGCCTGACACAAGCCTTGGCCGCGGCGCCACTGTACTGGCTTAGGCTCTGTACGATAAGCCTTGATACTTGGTCATGCTGCGTCTCAAGACTTCTCGAACAGACCCTAGCGTGCTGCGCCGTGCTGGATGACCACCGAATCGGTACCCAGCTTGGCCATCACTTCGTCCCTGCGCGCTTGCGCTTCTTCGCGGGTGGGGAACGGCCCCATCAGCACCACCGGCTTGCCGTCACGGTACTCCACCGAAGAGGGGATGCCCTTTTCGATCAGGCGCGCCGTCATATCGCTGAGTGCGCCCATGTTGGCGCCCTGTACCACTTCCACATCCCACCCCTGGGGCGCCGGCTGGTCTGCCAGCGCCTCGGCACGGCGCTGCAGGTCGGCTCCGCCGCAGAGTTCACGGATACGCAGGTTGTTGCCGGTATCGTCAACGATGATGTCGTACTGGCCATCGCGCTTGATCGCCACGTAGCTGCGGTAGGCTTCGTACTGCCCGGCATCGTCCTTGCCGCGGACCTGACCGCAGATGGTGCCCTGGGTGTCGATCCGCACGTTGCCGAACTTGGCGGTCTTGGGGTTATGCAGGTGTTCGGCCACCTGCTTGTGCACGCCTTCGACCTCGTTCTCACAGCCCGCCAGGGCGAGCACTGCCATTACCACAGCCAGTTTGCGCACGCGTGTACCTCCAGATTCGAAGGGGCGGATTCTAGCACGCCGGGTATGCCCCGAACCGCGACCAAACGTTACACGCTGCTTCGGGCGCAAATGCAAAAAGGGCGATCATTTCTGATCGCCCTTTTTCGATTTGGTAGGCACAATTGGACTCGAACCAACGACCCCCACCATGTCAAGGTGGTGCTCTAACCAACTGAGCTATGTGCCTGTCGTGTGGTGCGCATATTAGTGGCCCGATGCGTACCTGTAAAGCTTTTTTTTGAGAAAAATCAAAAACTTTCGAATGAAAGCGCTTTGCGTCCATGCCGCGGTATTCCCGCTCGCGCGGCAATGGACAATGAAAAAAGGGGTGACCCTTTCGGATCACCCCTTTTTCGATTTGGTAGGCACAATTGGACTCGAACCAACGACCCCCACCATGTCAAGGTGGTGCTCTAACCAACTGAGCTATGTGCCTGTCGTGTGGTGCGCATTCTACGCATTACAAAAACCCTGTCAACACTTTTTTTCGCGCTAACCTACTGAATCTTAAACTCTTTATAGAGAGGCTGACTGAGGGGGGCCCCGTAAAGGATTTTCACCAGACGACTAGCGGGTGTTTATTATTATTGATAGCATCGGTACATTCGTTAAAAATATAAAACACGAGGTTCCTGCAGCATGGCTAACACCCCCTACCCCCAGTCCTACTACGCCGCCTCGGCCAACCCGGTGCCGCCACGTCCGGCGCTGCAGGGTGAGGTGGAAACCGATGTGTGCATCATCGGTGCCGGCTACACCGGCCTGTCCAGCGCCCTGTTCCTTCTGGAGAACGGCTTCAAGGTGAGCATCGTCGAAGCGGCCAAGGTCGGCTTCGGCGCATCGGGCCGCAACGGCGGCCAGATCGTCAACAGCTACAGCCGCGACATTGATGTCATCGAACGCACCGTCGGCCCCAAGCAGGCACAACTGCTGGGCCACATGGCCTTCGAGGGCGGGCGCATCATTCGTGAACGCGTGGCCAAGTACAACATTCAGTGCGACCTGAAAGATGGTGGCGTATTCGCTGCCCTTACCAGCAAGCAGATGGGTCACCTGGAATCGCAAAAGCGCCTGTGGGAACGCTTTGGCCATAATCAGCTGGAGCTGATGGACCAGAAGCGCATCCGCGAAGTGGTTGCCTGCGACAGCTACATCGGCGGCATGCTCGACATGAGCGGCGGCCACATCCACCCGCTGAACCTGGCCCTGGGTGAAGCTGCCGCGGTCGAGTCGCTGGGTGGCATCATCTATGAGCAAACCCCGGCCGTGCGCATCGAACGTGGTGCCAACCCGGTCGTGCATACCCCGCAGGGCAAGGTCCGCGCCAAGTTCATCATCGTTGCCGGCAACGCCTACCTGGGCAACCTGGTGCCCGAGCTGGCCGCCAAGTCCATGCCATGCGGCACGCAGGTGATCACCACCGAGCCACTGGGCGAAGAACTGGCCCGCACCCTGCTGCCGCAGGACTACTGCGTCGAGGACTGCAACTACCTGCTCGACTACTACCGCCTGACCAGCGACAAGCGCCTGATTTTCGGTGGCGGCGTGGTGTACGGCGCGCGTGACCCGGCCAACATCGAGGCGATCATCCGCCCGAAAATGCTCAAGGCCTTCCCGCAGCTGAAGAACGTGAAGATCGACTACGCCTGGACCGGTAACTTCCTGCTGACCTTGTCGCGCCTGCCACAGGTTGGCCGGATTGGCGACAACATCTACTACTCGCAGGGTTGCTCGGGCCACGGCGTGACCTACACCCACCTGGCGGGCAAGGTACTGGCCGAGGCCCTGCGTGGCCAGGCCGAGCGTTTCGACGCCTTTGCTGGCCTGCCGCACTACCCGTTCCCAGGTGGCCAGATGCTGCGTGTACCGTTCAGCGCCATCGGTGCCTGGTACTACAGCCTGCGCGATCGCCTGGGCTTCTGATTCAGGCAGGCCTGGCCTTTTCGCCGGCAAACCTGCGCCCACACGGACTGTGCAATAAGCACAAATCCTGTGGGCGCGGGCTTGCCGGCGAAGAGGCCGGCACAGGCAACGCTATTCGTTCAGGCTATTGACCGCCTGCTTCGCCGCAATCTCTTGCCCCGCCTTGGCCAATTCATCCGCAGCATGCAACCACCGCTGGCGATCAACCTGAGCCGGCAGTTGCCGAGGTGGCTGCACCAGCACCGCCCAACTCCCCTGCTTCTCCCATGCCGATGCAAATTCATCGAATGCCATCACCTGCCGCCGGTGCATGCCCGAGCGCAGCAGCACCCGCTGCTTGTAACGGTCATACCCCATCAACACCGCATAGCGCGGCTCGCTCCACCAGGCCGAACCGTCCTCGTAACGCAGCAGCACCGGGTTGCCCGCTGCCACCTGGGTCAGCAGCGCGTCCAGTTGCTTGTCCAGCGGGTACACCACCCTACCGTAGTCCCGCGCCACACGGGGAATAGCGGTATCCAGCGTTTCGGCGCCCTGAGGCAGGTTGAGCGGCTTATCCAGCAAGCCCGGCGTAATAGGCGCCCCCTGCTGCGACAGCACTGCCGCCAGCGCCATGGCCCCGCTGTGGTTGGCGTTGCCACGGTAGAACGGCACGCTGCTGATCTCGACTCGCTGCGGCAGGCCCTTGAGGTTGCCGGGCGGTGCGCTGGCGCAGCCGGCCAGGGTGGCAGCCAGCAGGCAGGCAGCCAGTAGCCGCCGGGGGGCAGCCTTGAAGGAATCTTGCTCCATGGACACTCGCTTGTTCCAACGCCAGGCAGGCAGCGCCCGGCTCTGGCCACCGATCATAGGTCCGACAGCGGCGCGGGTATAGTCCGACAGCGCCTTGGAGCGAATCGGCCCTAGAGATAGACCATTGTTCGATGGAACGTCACAGACGAAGGGCTAGACTAAAGCAGTGTCTGGAAGGTAAACGCGGCCCAATCAAGCGCTTGCCGCAAAGATGGAGGCACAGATGAGCCTGACCATGGCAATTCTCATGCTGGTAGGCATGTGGCTGAGCGTCGCAGCCGCCATGCTGTGGGGTGTACTGCGTATCGTGCGGCGTCATGCACACCACCTGCCACCGCAGGCACCCGCCAAGCCACAGCCAGTAAGACGGCCGCGGCGGCATGCCGGGGTGAGCTAACCTCAGGATTTCCCGAAGCCCACTGACTGACAAGCCCGCTGCACAGGTATTCGCATTGCCAGTGCCACGCGAATACCTATGCAGCGGGCTTGTCCGCAAGAGGGGCGCGAGGCGCCCCTTTTTACATCAACCTTCAGCCGCCTCACGCTTCAGACGCGCTCGGCGGGCCAGGATGTTGAGGACCTCGATAGCCGTCGAGAACGCCATGGCCGCATACACATAGCCCTTGGGTACATGGGCGCCAAAGCCTTCGGCGATCAGCGTCATGCCGATCATGATGAGGAAGCCCAGCGCCAGCATGACCACGGTCGGGTTGTCGTTGATGAAGTTGGCCAGCGGGTCGGCGGCCACCATCATCACGATCACAGCCGTGATAACGGCGATAATCATGATGGGCAGGTGCTCGGTCATGCCCACGGCGGTGATGATGCTGTCGACCGAGAAGACGATGTCCAGCAGCAGGATCTGGAAGATCGCCGCAGCAAAGCCCAGGGTCACCGTGGAGGAGACTTTGGCTTCCTCCTTGGCGCCATGCGGGTCGACGTTTTCGTGAATTTCCTTGGTCGCCTTCCACAGCAAGAACAAACCACCGGCAATCAGAATCACATCCTTCCACGAGAAGGCGTTGCCGAACACTTCGAACACCGGGTCGGTCAACTGGACGATCCAGGCCACGGTGCTGAGCAAGGCCAGCCGCATGACCAAGGCCATGCTGATACCGATACGCCGCGCCTTGGAGCGGTACTCCACCGGCAGTTTGTTGGTCAGGATCGAGATGAAGATCAGGTTGTCGATGCCCAGTACAACTTCCATGGCCACCAGCGTAGCCAGGGCAACCCAGGCGGTAGGGCTAGCGGCGAGTTCCAGCAAATATTCCATTGTTCAAATCCTGCAGCAGCGGTTGGGGTCAGATTTCCTGGGTTTCTTCTTTCTTCTCGGCATCCTTGGGCTTCTGCCCTTCGCCGCCGATGGCTTCGCTCAGCGCCTGCTGGGCAGCCTTGTTGGTGTCGTCGATGGCCTGCTTGGCCGACTGCGCGGCCTGGTCGAGCATCTGCTGGGCGGATTTCTCGGCCTGGTCGCAGCCTGCCAGGGTGAACAGGGCCAAAGCCAGCACCAATGGGGTGCCAATGGATTTGAGTTGCAGCATGGTGTCCTCGCTTGAAATAACCCGGCGGCGCATGGCGCCTGATAGCCGTGCATTCTAGAGACGGCAATAGTTCAGGAAAATTCGTATTTTCATGGCATATACTTCGGTTTTTACGAATCGGGACGACCGACGGTGCTTAACTATCGCCAGCTGCATTACTTCTGGGCCGTGGCCAAGACGGGCAGCATCACCCGCGCCAGCCAACAGCTGAACCTCACACCACAAACCATTAGCGGGCAGATCACGCTGTTCGAGCAAACCTACGGCCTGGAACTGTTCCAGCGCGCCGGCCGGCAGCTGGAACTGACAGAAACCGGCCGCCAGGCCCTGGTGTATGCAGAGCAGATGTTTCAGATTGGCAGCGAGCTTGAAGCCATGCTGCGCGCCGGCCCTCAGGAGCAGATCCTGTTTCGTGTGGGGGTGGCTGACGTGGTGCCCAAATCCATTGTCTACCGCCTGCTGGCACCGACCATGGACCTGGAGGAGGTGCTGCGCATCAACTGCCGCGAAGACAAACTTGAGCGGTTACTGGCAGACCTGGCTATTCAGCGCCTGGACCTGGTGATTTCCGACAGCCCCATGCCTAACCACCTGGACATCAAGTGCTACAGCCAAAAGCTGGGCGAGTGCGGGCTGAGCTTCTTCGCCACCCCGGCGCTGGCACAACGGCTTGAAGGTCCTTTTCCAGCTTGCCTGCAGGATGCTCCGCTGCTGGTTCCCGGCCAGGAGACCGTGGTAAGCAGCCGCTTGCTGCGGTGGCTGGGCGAGCAGCAGGTGCAGCCACGGATCGTGGGGGAGTTCGATGACAGTGCCTTGATGCAAGCGTTCGGGCAGTCGGGCAGCGGCATTTTCGTTGCGCCCAGCGTAATCGCCGAGGAGGTGTGCCGTCAGTATGGCGTGCAACTGATCGGGCAGACCGAGGCCGTGCACGAGTCGTTCTATGCCATTTCGGTGGAGCGCAAGGTCAAGCACCCAGGGATCGTGGCGATTACCGAGGGGGCGCGGCGGGAGTTGTTTCACTGGTAGCCATCCAAGCCTGATTGACTAGCAACAAGGCGCGCCGTGCCCACCAGGTGCTCTATGGTAAAGTCCGCCCTTTCCAGATTCCGAGATACCGCTGCACATGACGCCTCTCCTCCGCTTCCTCAACCGCACCAGCCTGGTGACTCAGATCGTCATCGGCCTGCTCGCCGGCATCGCCCTCGCCCTGCTGGCACCTGCCATCGCCCGCGACCTGGCCTTTCTTGGCAAGGTGTTTGTCAGCGCCCTGAAGGCGGTTGCGCCCGTGCTGGTGTTCATCCTGGTCATGGCTTCGGTCGCCAACCATCGTCACGGCCAGGAAACCCAAATTCGCCCGATCCTCTGGCTGTACCTGCTGGGCACCTTTGCCGCAGCAGTGGTGGCCGTGGTTGCCAGCATGCTGTTCCCGTCGTACCTGGTACTAAGCACCAGCGAAGCCACGCTGAGCGCGCCAGGCGGCATCACCGAGGTGCTGCAGAACCTGCTGCTGAGTGCGGTAGACAACCCGGTCAATGCCCTGCTCAATGCCAACTTCATCGGCGTGCTGACATGGGCCATCGGCTTGGGCGTGGCCCTGCGCCACGCCGGCGAAACCACCCGTACCGTGGTCGAAGACCTGTCCACGGGTGTAACCCTGATCGTGCGCGTGGTCATCCGCTTCGCCCCGCTGGGCATCTTTGGCCTGGTCAGCTCCACCCTGGCCCAGTCGGGCCTGGACGCGCTGCTCGGCTACCTGCACCTGTTGGCGGTACTGATCGGCTGCATGCTGTTCGTGGCGCTGGTGATGAACCCGCTGATCGTGTTCTGGAAGATTCGCCGCAACCCGTACCCGCTGACGCTGCTGTGCCTGCGTGAAAGCGGTATTACCGCGTTCTTCACCCGCAGCTCGGCCGCCAACATCCCGGTGAACCTGGCGTTGTCGGAACGCCTTGGCCTGCATGAAGACACCTACTCGGTGTCGATCCCGCTGGGCGCGACCATCAACATGGCCGGTGCGGCGATCACCATTACCGTGCTGACCCTGGCCGCCGTGCATACCCTGGGTATCCAGGTGGACCTGCCGACTGCCGTGCTGCTCAGCGTGGTGGCGGCAGTGTGCGCCTGCGGCGCCTCGGGCGTGGCTGGGGGTTCGCTGCTGCTGATTCCGCTGGCGTGCAGCCTGTTTGGCATCCCTAGCGAAATTGCCATGCAGGTAGTGGCGGTGGGCTTCATCATCGGCGTGTTGCAGGATTCTGCCGAAACGGCGCTGAATTCTTCAACCGATGTGCTGTTCACCGCGGCGGCGTGTCAGGCCGAAGAGCAGCGTAACGGCTAAGCGGGCCGGGGCCGCTTTGCGGCCCCAATTGCCTTACGCGATCGCATTACCTACCCTAGTGGCCTTTCCCCAGCCACGAGACAGGGCCATGTCAGAACACGAAACCGCAGGTGAAGGCCGCTTCAACAGCATCGAGGTCCGCGTTCTCGGCTCGCTGATCGAAAAGCAGGCCACCAGCCCGGAAAGCTACCCGCTGACCCTCAATGCCCTGGTCCTGGCCTGCAACCAGAAGACCAGCCGCGAGCCGGTGATGAACCTCACCCAAGGCCAGGTCGGCCAGGCGCTGCGCGTCCTCGAAGGTCAGGGCATGACCCGCCTGCAGATGGGCAGCCGTGCCGACCGCTGGGAACATCGGGTAGACAAGGCACTGGAGCTGGTGCCAGCGCAGTTGGTGCTGATGGGCCTGATGTTCCTGCGGGGCCCGCAAACCCTCAACGAACTGCTGACCCGTAGCAACCGCCTGCACGACTTCGACGACACCGAGCAGATCCAGCATCAGCTGGAGCGCCTGATCTCGCGGGGCCTGGCCTTGCACCTGCCACGCCAGGCCGGCCAGCGTGAAGACCGCTACACCCATGCCTTGGGCGACCCGGCGGAAATCGAGGCTATTCTCGCTGCACGGCAGCAGGAAGGCGGCGCGCGCACCAGTGGCGGCAGTGTGTCCGAAGAACGCATCGAGGCCCTCGAAGCCCGCATTGCGGCGCTGGAAGCACGCCTGGCCGAGCTGGAAGGCTGAGCCGTCACGGCTCGGGGTCGGGGAAATTGCGGCAGCTCTTGCGCTCGGCCAGCTCCCGGTCAGTGGGGCGCTGGTCGACGAACACAGCGCGACCGTCGGCGTAGATTTCCAGGTAGCCCCAGTGCAGGTCCTGCTCTTGCTGCCCGGGCTTTGGGGGGACTAGCCACCAGGGTTCGCGGCTGATCAGGGTCATCGGTTTGATTCCTGAGGGGTCTGCAGTAAGCATAGACACCTTCAGGTCCTGCTTTGCTTGCACCGGCCCTTTCGCGGGTAAACCCGCTCCTACAGCGTCCTGTGTCCAACCCTCGATGTGTGTCCGCCACCAATCTGCGTAGGAGCGGGTTTACCCGCGAATACGGTGGCGGCGGCGACGGTGAACGGCAGGTGGAGATTGTCCAGCAGGCCCGGCCTCTTCGCGGGTAAACCCGCTCCTACGACGGCCTGTGTCCAGCCCTCGATGTGTGTCTACCACCGATCTGTGTAGGAGCGGGTTTACCCGCGAATACGGTAGCGGCAGCAACGGTGAAAGGCGGGTGGAGATTGGCCAGCAGGCCCAGCCACCGACATGTGTCCACCACCGATCCGATGTAGGAGCGGGTTTACCCGCGAATACGGTAGCGGCAGCAACGGTGAACGGCGGGTGGTGATTGGCCAGCAGGCCCGGCCTCTTCGCGGGTAAACCCGCTCCTACGACGGCCTGTGTCCAGCCCTCGATGTGTGTCTACCACCGATCTGTGTAGGAGCGGGTTTACCCGCGAATACGGTAGCGGCAGCAACGGTGAAAGGCGGGTGGAGATTGGCCAGCAGGCCCGGCCACCGACATGTGTCCACCACCGATCCGATGTAGGAGCGGGTTTACCCGCGAATACGGTAGCGGCAGCAACGGTGAACGGCGGGTGGTGATTGGCCTGCAGGCCCGGCCTCTTCGCGGGTAAACCCGCTCCTACGGGGATCTTCACAGTTTCAACAACTGCGCAGTCCTGTGAGAGCGGCTTCAACCGCGAAAGGGCCGTACAGGCTTACGCCGGTGCCGAAGTCCGAATCAGGTGGTCAAAGGCCGCGAGCGACGCCTTGGCCCCCTCACCCACCGCAATGACGATCTGCTTGTACGGCACGGTAGTCACGTCACCTGCTGCAAACACACCCGGGATGCTGGTCTGGCCCTTGGCGTCGACAATGATTTCGCCACGCGGCGACAGCTCGACGGTGCCCTTCAGCCAGTCAGTGTTGGGCAACAGGCCAATCTGCACGAAGATGCCTTCCAGTGCCACCTCGTGCTGTTCATCCGTGGTGCGGTCCTTGTAGCGCAGGCCGGTGACCTTCTCGCCATTGCCCAGCACCTCGGTGGTCAGCGCGCTGGTGATCACGTTGACGTTCGGCAGGCTGCGCAGCTTGCGTTGCAACACCGCATCGGCACGCAACTGGCTGTCGAACTCAATCAGCGTCACCTGGGCGACGATACCGGCCAGGTCGATGGCCGCTTCCACACCCGAGTTGCCGCCGCCAATCACCGCCACGCGTTTGCCCTTGAACAGCGGGCCGTCACAGTGCGGGCAGTAGGCCACGCCGCGGCCACGGTACTCTTGCTCACCCGGCACGTTCATTTCGCGCCAGCGGGCGCCAGTGGCCAGGATCACGGTCTTGGCCTTCAGCGAAGCGCCCCCCGCCAGGCGCACTTCGTGCAGACCGCCCTCGGCGGCCGGAATCAGCGCTTCACCGCGCTGCAGGTTCATGATGTCGACGTCGTACTGTTTGACGTGCTCTTCCAGCGCCGTGGCCAGCTTCGGCCCTTCGGTTTCCTGCACCGAGATGAAGTTCTCGATGGCCAGAGTGTCCAGCACCTGGCCGCCGAAGCGCTCGGCTGCAACACCGGTGCGGATGCCCTTGCGGGCAGCGTAGATGGCAGCAGCGGCGCCAGCGGGGCCACCGCCGACAACCAGCACGTCAAAGGCCTCCTTGGCGTTGATCTTCTCGGCCTGGCGGGCGCCAGCGTTGGTGTCGATCTTGCCAATGATTTCTTCCAGGCCCATACGGCCCTGACCAAACACTTCACCGTTGAGGTAGATACTCGGAACCGCCATGATCTTGCGCGATTCCACTTCGTCCTGGAACAGCGCACCGTCGATGGCAACATGGCGCACGTTGGGGTTGAGTACCGCCATCAGGTTCAGTGCCTGGACGACGTCCGGGCAGTTCTGGCACGACAGCGAGAAGTAGGTTTCGAAGTTGAATTCACCTTCCAGGGCCTGGATCTGCTCGATCACTTCGGCACTGGCCTTTGACGGGTGGCCACCCACTTGCAGCAGTGCCAGCACCAGCGATGTGAACTCGTGGCCCATGGGGATGCCGGCGAAGCGCAGGCTGATAGCGGCACCCGGGCGGTTCAGCGAGAACGAAGGGCGACGGGCATCGGTACCGTCCGCGCTGAAGGTAATGAGGTTCGACAGGCCGGCAATCTCCACCAGCAGGTCGTGCAATTCGCGGGACTTCGCGCCGTCGTCGAGGGAAGCAACGATCTCGATCGGCTGGGTGACCCGCTCCAGGTAGGTTTTCAGTTGCGATTTAAGCGTGGCGTCCAACATACGGGCGATTCCTTTTTCAAAACTCGGATACAAAAACGCCCAGGCGAGGTCGCCCGGGCGCTTGACGGGGCGGTAGGTACTTCAGCTTTGGCGGCTGCTTACCGCCCGCGTTATGGGCATGACCTTAGATCTTGCCTACGAGGTCCAGCGACGGCGCCAGAGTGGCTTCGCCTTCTTTCCACTTGGCCGGGCACACTTCGCCTGGGTGAGCGGCAACGTACTGAGCAGCCTTGACCTTACGCAGCAGTTCAGCAGCATCACGGCCTACACCACCGTCGTTCAGCTCGACAATCTTGATCTGGCCTTCCGGGTTGATCACGAAGGTACCGCGGTCGGCCAGGCCGGCTTCTTCGATCAGCACGTCGAAGTTGCGCGAAATGACGTGAGTCGGGTCACCGATCAGCGGGTATTCGATCTTGCCGATGGTGTCCGAAGTGTCGTGCCAGGCTTTGTGAGTGAAGTGGGTGTCGGTGGAAACACCGTAGATTTCCACGCCCAGTTTCTGGAACTCGGCGTAGTTGTCAGCAAGGTCACCCAGCTCGGTCGGGCAAACGAAGGTGAAGTCGGCCGGGTAGAAGAACACGACAGACCACTTGCCTTTCAGATCGGCTTCGCTGACCTGAACGAACTCGCCTTTGTGGTAGGCGGTGGCGTTGAAAGGTTTGACCTGGCTGTTGATGATTGGCATGAGAGACACTCCTTCATGGGGTTGGAATCAGTTGATGGATAGAATCCTAACTAATCATCCCGCTGAAGGCTCATTGGCAAAGCTCATGCTTTCGATTGGTTTTGGCTATAACCGAGGTTACTTAATAGAAGGGAACGGGCTGAGCAAAGGATTGCGGTCCTGAGCGCTGCACTGGCAAAGAAATGTAACAGCTCCCCATTCGGCATCACGGGCAAACGGGTCTAGGCTCAAGCCCATGTGATACCGGGCCCCTCTGACGGCTGCCAAGCCGCCATGTCGGATCACTGTTGCCTTGCAACGTCGACATTCAAGGAGGGGCTCATGACAGCTCTGCAAGCATTCCTCACAACACCTGTCCTCGGTACCAGCGCCTGGTTGTGGCTGGTGTTCATGGCCATCGTCATCGGTTTGTTGGTGCTCGACCTGGGCGTGCTGCACCGCCACGACCGGGAAATTGAAATGCGCGAGAGCCTGCTGCTGTATTCAGGCTATTTCAGTGTCGGTGTGCTGTTTGGCGCGGGGGTCTGGTACCAGTTGGGTGCACAGTCGGCACTGGAGTTCTACACCGGTTTCCTGGTCGAACAGTCGCTGTCGATGGACAACGTGTTCGTCATGGCGATGATCTTCAGCTACTTCGCCATCCCCCGCCGCTACCAGCACCGCGTGCTGTTCTGGGGCATCCTGGGCGTGGTGTTCCTGCGGGCCATCATGATCGGCGTGGGCGCGGCGCTGGTACAGAACTTTGCCTGGGTGCTGTACATCTTCGGTGCCTTCCTGCTGTTTACCGGGGTGAAAATGGCGCTGTCGAAGGAAGACAGCCGCCCGGACCTGGCCAACAACCCGATCCTCAAGTTCGTGCGGCGGCACATGCGGGTTACCGACCAGATCCATGGCTCGCACTTCTTTGTACGCCACACCCCGGCCGGGCACAGCAAGGCGCTGCGTTATGCCACCCCGCTGTTTCTGGCACTGGTACTGATCGAACTGGCCGACCTGGTGTTTGCCGTCGACAGCGTGCCGGCGATCTTCGCCATCACCCAGGACCCGTTCATCGTCTACACCTCCAACATCTTCGCCATCCTCGGCTTACGCTCGCTGTATTTCGCGCTGGCGGCGCTGATGCACCGGTTCGTCTACCTCAAGTACGCACTGGCGCTGGTGTTGATCTTCATTGGCTGCAAGATTTTCTACCACGGCATGGTGGGCAAGGTGCCGGCGCTCCTGTCGTTGGGCGTGACATTCGGGTTGTTGCTGGGTGGGGTGGTGATTTCGTTGATCAAGACGCGGGGGCAGACGTTGAATAAAGACGACAAGACGATAGAAAAAGCAGCTAACGATAAGAAAACAACGGGAGAAAAAAGGAATGACCCACAGTTACGGGTCTGAGTTGCAATCATTGCTTGATGATGAAGTAACCAACCGCTCCCCAAAGTGAGGCAATCAAGATCAACCAAAGGGCTGCTCCCATATCTCGCCTCAACTTTGGGGGAAAATTGTCAAGCTCCGCTTCGTTCAACCATCCGAGGCGTAAATGTAACCTTGGGAATGTGACCAAAGCGCTTACTGTACTCATCAGTAGGCATCGATGCCTTAGGGATGGTCTGAAGTAGCCATGCATCTCTGGCTGACTTCAGCGTCTGCCGATTTCAAAATCGCCCAACTGATCCAAGACAATCCGATCAGTCGCGCTTTTCTACCTTTTTCGTTACCGCCAGCACGTTACCGCAGCCATTTTCCGCATTACAGGCGCACCTCTCCTGCGCTGGCCAGCAAATGTCGGCGGGCCATCCACAGATTCGACAGGGCAAACAGCGTCACCATCTGCGCCGCATTCTTGGCCAATCCTCGGAAGCGCACCTTCGTATAGCCAAACTGCCGTTTGATCACGCGGAACGGGTGTTCGACCTTGGCACGGATCTGGGCCTTGGCCTTCTCGATCTTGCGCAGCGCTTTGTACAAGGCGCTGCGCTTGCCGTGTTTCTTGTAGGTGCTGCGCCGAGCCGCGATCTGCCAGATAACGGCACGACCTTCATGTTCAGGACGCTTCTCGACTCCGGTATACCCAGCGTCAGCGCACACCACGTGTTCTTCGCCGTGTAGCAGTTGGTCGACCTGAGTGATGTCCGCAACATTGGCCGCCGTGACCACCACGCTATGTACCAGGCCCGATTCTTCGTCGGCACCAATGTGGGCTTTCGCGCCGAAGTAATACTGGTTGCCCTTTTTGGTCTGGTGCATTTCCGGGTCGCGCTTACCGTCCTTATTTTTGGTCGAACTTGGCGCGTGGATCAGTGTGGCATCGACGATGGTGCCCTGGCGCAGCGACAGACCGCGATCCCCCAGGTAGCCGTTGATCACGGCCAGAATTCCGGACGCCAACTCATGCTTTTCCAGCAGACGGCGGAAGTTGAGGATGGTAGTTTCGTCGGGGATGCGCTCCAGGCTCAGCCCAGAAAATTGGCGAAGGATGGTGGTTTCGTACAACGCTTCCTCCATCGCAGGATCGCTGTAGCCGAACCAGTTCTGCATCAGGTGCACGCGCAGCATCGCCATCAGCGGATAGGCCGGACGTCCACCTTCGCCCGTCGGATAATGCGGCTCGATCAGGGCGATCAAACCCTGCCACGGCACCACCTGATCCATCTCGATCAGGAACAACTCCTTGCGGGTTTGCTTGCGCTTGCCGGCGTACTCGGCGTCGGCGAAGGTCATCTGCTTCATCGGAAAACTCGGGCAACGGGATCGGCGTATTTCACCAGATTCGGGAAGTCTTCTTCAGGATTTCCTTAGGTTTCGCCCGCCCCATACAGGTTTCATCTGCTCAAGATAGGGGTTGCTCGTTATCGCTGAAAGGGCGACATCAAAATCACTCGACAAAGCAATTTTCACATTGATAGCGATCCCCGCAAGGCCTAGGACGAAAGGCGCAATCAGGAATCCTATTTGCAACAATGGGGACCAATTGTCAAAGTCAATCATCAGTCACCTCATGAAGGAGTTCACCGGTTTGCTCTCCGAGGGCGCCAATACCAATAGCGCCTGCAGAAGAGGCGGCGCCAACGATCGCAATCCCGCACACTGCACCAAACCCACCGGTACCCACCGCAAAAATACCGCATAACGCAGCTGCTGCAGCACCTCCACCAGAGGCGCCTACCAACCCTCCCGTTAGCCCCCCTACAAAATTTCCCGCTTCAGTAAACCGAACCTTTCGACAAGCACGAGTCTCCCCGGCCCGACAGACTTCATTTACTTTCAGATAAGACGAGGTCCCGCCCAGCCCAATCGCTGCATACCCTCCGTATTGCAGGTACTTACTTAACCGCGCCACCTTCTCAAGATGTGTCGCATACCCCGGAATCTGCCCCGGTCCGCCCGCTTTCGACCAATGGTGCACCAGGCTCTTGGTAGAGATATTCAAGCTCTTCTTCAGCCGCTCATAGCTCCCCAGATTCAGTTGCTTATTAAGCAACGCCGCTTTCAACTGGCCATCCAGTTGCTGCAACAACCGCCTGCGCTCGGCGAAGAAACCCGGACTATTCAAATGGCCATGGTGCATGAACTCACGCTGGTGCAATTGCTCGATGCTGGTCAAGGTATTGCTTACTTGTTTCAAGCCTTGATCCAGCATGTCCTTGCCCACGCCCATGGACAGACTGGCGTTGCTGAGCAAGCCGGCGATTTCGGCCTGGTGCTGCATCATGAAATCCGCTTCGACGTGGTCGAGTGCCTCCAGCGCACGCCGCGCATGCTGCGCAGCCGCCATAAGCTCTCCCTCTTCGCGCGTGTAGGCATTTCCATTGTCAGGATCACCGATAACGAAGATTTCCCCAGCTTTGAACCCTTGCGCATACGTGGGGTTGAGCCGCTGTAACCGTGAGATCGGCAACGTGGAATCGTGACCGGCCAGTTGAAGCAGTATCTGGGGAAACGACATGCGTCGTGGAACCACGTAGAAGCCAGGCTCCAGCGAACCAGGCAGTGCACCTATTACCGGTTGGGAGAAGCGCTCGGGGTTGAAGGTGGGTGACAGCTCGGCAGCGTGGGTATTGGCACGCCCGGCAATAGAGTGCATGGACGGCGGAGCCTCATACAAGGGCGCGACTACCCGGTTGGTGCCCGGCGAACAGCCACAGACAACCAACGCACCATCCATAGCCACCCGCTGGCCATCTGAAATAAAGTGATCCACACCTTCGGCGACAGTTCCCGCCTGCCCACAAAGAGGGCATGGCGTGGTGTGGTCGCCTTCACGGAGCACCATTCGGCCTTCGTCTAGATAGCCGGCCCCCGTCGCAATACAGACAGCACCCGTTGTGGTGACATCGCCGTCTACCGCCTGACCTTTCCCCTCTAGATTGACGCGCAGATATGAACTCCCTGTACTTGATTCAGGTTGGAAACCTATCACCAGCAAGGGAGATTCAAGTGGCCTCAGCCAAAATTCAGATACGTCCTACAAGTTGCAGGACTTTGCGCAATCACTGCAGGCGCGGGTTTAATCGCGAATGGGCCGGCGCAGGCTGACGCGTTCACCGCCCGCTACGCAACATCTCCACCGGCACATACTTGCCAATCTCGTATTTGCCAATCGCCGCCCTGTGCACTTCATCCGGCCCGTCAGCCAGGCGAAGGGTGCGCTGCATGGCATACATGTAGGCCAGCGGGAAATCGCCACTTACCCCTGCCCCACCATGTATCTGGATAGCCCGGTCGATCACTTTCAAGGCCACGTTCGGCGCCACCACCTTGATCTGGGCGATCTCGCTACGGGCCACCTTGTTGCCGACGGTGTCCATCATGTAGGCCGCTTTGAGCGTCAGCAGCCGGGCCATGTCGATTTCCATGCGCGAGTCGGCGATCTTGTCGACGTTGCCGCCCAGGCGTGCCAGTGGCCGACCAAAAGCAGTACGCTCCACCGAGCGCTTGCACATCAACTCGAGTGCGCGCTCGGCCATGCCGATCGAGCGCATGCAGTGGTGAATACGGCCAGGGCCCAGGCGGCCCTGGGCAATTTCGAAGCCGCGGCCTTCGCCAAGGATCACGTTTTCGTACGGCACCCGCACATTTTCGAAAAGGACTTCGGCATGACCATGGGGCGCATCGTCATAACCGAACACCGGCAGCGGGCGAACGATCTTCACGCCTGGCGTGTCGGTCGGCACCAGCACCATGGAATGCTGCTGGTGGCGTGGCCCTTCAGGGTCGGACAGGCCCATGAAGATCATGACCTTGCAGCGCGGGTCGCAGGCGCCGGAAGTCCACCACTTGCGGCCGTTGATCACCCACTCGTCACCGTCCCGTATGGCGGTAGCAGCCATGTTGGTGGCGTCCGAGGAGGCCACGTCCGGTTCGGTCATGGCAAACGCCGAGCGGATCTCACCACGCAGCAGCGGCTCCAGCCACTGGCGTTTCTGCGCCTCGCTGCCATAGCGCACCAGCACTTCCATGTTGCCGGTGTCCGGCGCGGAGCAGTTGAACGGCTCCGGTCCGAGCAACGAGCGGCCCATGATCTCAGCCAGCGGGGCGTACTCCAGGTTGCTCAGGCCGGCGCCGTATTCCGACTCTGGCAGGAACAGGTTCCACAACCCTTCGGCGCGGGCCTTGGCCTTGAGCGCCTCCATGATTGCAGTGGGCTGCCAGCGGTCACCCTCGGCGACCTGGCGCTCGAACACGGCTTCGGCGGGGTAGACATGAGCGTCCATGAACGCAGTGACACGCTCGCGCAGTGCCTGGACCTTGGGTGAATAGGCGAAATCCATCTGGGCTACCTTCACAGTTCGGAGTACTTGGGCCAGAGCCTAGAGCAGCATTGCTCCATCCACCTAGTCTATTTTCCGCGTGTATAAACATTCATAACCGATATATGATCGGCCGATAATTCCAACAAAGAGCGGCGCCCATGAACCTTAGCAAGGTCGACCTCAACCTGTTCATCGTGTTCGATGCGATCTACACCGAAGCCAACCTGACCCGCGCCGGGCAGATCGTCGGCATTACCCAGCCGGCAGTGTCCAATGCCCTGTCGCGCCTGCGCGAAACCTTCAATGACCCGCTGTTCGTGCGTACCGCGCAAGGCATGGTACCCACCCCCATGGCGCAGAACATCATCGGCCCTGTGCGCAACGCGCTGGCGCTGCTGCGGACCTCGGTGCAGGAAAGCCGCATTTTCAACCCGCAGCAGGCCAACAAGACCTTCCGCATCAGCATGACCGACCTGACCGAGGCGGTCATCTTGCCGCCGCTGTTCCAGCGCCTGCGCCGTCTGGCGCCGGCAGTCGTGATTGAAAGCTTCCTGTGCAAGCGCCGCGAGACCACCAAGGAACTCGCGGCCGGCCGCCTGGACTTTGCCATCGACGCGCCACTGAACACCGACCCGCAGGTGCGCCACATCAAACTGATGCAAGACCGCTATGTCTGCGCCCTGCGCCAAGGTCACCCGCTGGCCGACAGCAAGCTGACCCTCGACAGCTACCTGGGCATGACCCACATCCATATCTCCAGCCGCCGCAACGGCCTGGGTTACGTCGACCTGGCGCTGGGCAAGATGGGTGTTCAACGCAAGGTCGCCCTGCGTTCGCAACACTACCTGATGGCGTCGCAGGTGTTGCAGCAGACCGACATGGCGATGACGGTCCCCGAGCGCTTCGCCCGTCGCCATCAGTTGCGTTATCAGGCGCTGCCGGTGGAGGTCCCTGCGCTGGAAACGCACCTGTACTGGCATGAAAGCACCGACCAGGACCCGGCCAACCGCTGGATGCGCGAGCAGATCACGGAATTGTGCGAGCGCGTGGTTGCAGAGGAAGAGAAGGCTCTGGAGCCCTGACGGTGCCGGCGAGGGACCCTTCATGGCCCTCACCAGGCAAAGTAGAAAATCCCATGAAAGATCTTCGATAGAGAATTTTTTTCTAAAATAATCGCGAATCGACCTGAGGGAAACGAAAAAAATACCGCTGCTGGCAGGTACGCTTACGTCAATGATCGCCGATTTCACGGCCACTGACACGGACCCGCCCTCAATGCCTAGCGCCCCACTCTACTTCGATTACGCCGCCACTACCCCAGTCGACGACCGGGTTATCGAAACCATGCTCGCCTGCCTGGGCAACCAGGCCAACTTCGGCAACCCGGCGTCCAGCGGCCACGCCTTCGGCCAGGCTGCACGTCACGCCGTGGACCAAGCGCGCCAGCAAGTCGCCGAGTGCGTCGGCGCGCACGCCGAGCATCTGGTATGGACGTCGGGTGCGACCGAGTCCAACAACCTGGCACTCAAGGGTATTGCCCAAGGCATCGGCCAGCCCGGGCACCTGATCACCAGCCAGCTGGAACACAAGGCCGTGCTCGACACCGTGGCCGAACTGGAGCGCCAGGGCTGGGCCGTTACACGCCTGGCAGCGGATGCCGACGGCCTGATCCAGCCCGCGAGCGTGCAGGCAGCATTGCGCGCTGACACCCGCCTGGTGTCGCTGATGGCGGTCAACAACGAACTGGGCACGGTCACCGATTTTGCCGCGATCGGCGAGCAGGTGCGTGCCCACGGTGCCCTTCTGCACGTGGATGCCGCGCAGGCCGTGGGCAAGCTGGCGATCGACCTGCATACGATGGCCGTGGACCTGATGTCTTTTTCGGCGCACAAGGTCTACGGGCCAAAAGGCATCGGCGCGCTGTATGTCGGGCCGCGCGCCCGCGTGCTGATGCGTGCGCAGATGCACGGCGGCGGCCATGAGCAGGGCCTGCGTTCCGGCACCCTGGCGACCCATCAGATAGCGGGCATGGGCAGCGCCTTTGCCTTGGCCGGCCAACCTGGCGACAGCGAGCACCAGCGCCTTGAGCAACTGGCAAGACGCCTGCGCACAGGCCTGCTGGCCATGCCCGGCGTTACCCTGAACGGCTGCGCCAAGCAACGCATTCCCCATACCTTGAACCTGTGCATCGACAGCAAAGGCTTCAACAGTGCGGCGCTGGCCGGCGAGCTGGCCTTGTCGACCACCTCGGCCTGCAACTCGGCGAGCAACGCTGCCTCGCATGTGCTGCTGGCACTGGGGCTGGATGAGCGTCAGGCTCGCAACAGTGTGCGTTTGAGCATCGGCCGTTTCAGCACCGAGGCTGACGTGGACAAGGCGCTCGAAGTGTTTGGCCGGGTGCTGGCGTCAGCATCGGCAGCACTGTGGTGACCACCTCGGCTGTTTTCGCCTTGCCTGACCTGCGTCTCAAGACTTTTCGTACAGAGGCTAGAACAGGCGGCTGTCCGGGGTGAAATCCTCAACCTGGATTTTCGCGCTCTGCGCCTGCGGGTGCCGTGGGTTGAACAGGTAATTGGTGGTGCTGGGCATGATCGCGCTTGGCACCGGCAGCAGCAATGCCGAACCGTCATCCAGAAAGCGATTGCCCAGCGTACGGGTCAACTCAGGGTGAGCAGACCAGCCGGGCTGCAAAGCGGGCAACTGTGCCTGGGAAACCGTGTCGGGCAGTTCGATGCGAAGCAAGCGCATGGTGGTCGGGAAATCCTCGGGGTCGATCTCCAGGTGCACCAACACTTCCAGCATCGCCCCGGGAGGGCTGGTGGCGGCATACACCACCGGCCGCCCCGCCTGGTGCCAGCGGCCACTTACACGCAAGCCCCCCGTACCGCTCAAGTCTGTATAGGCGCTGATTCGCCACAAAATCACAGGCCATAGCCCTCGGCAATCTGCAGCAGCATTTCTTCGACCTGCGTGGTGCCTTGCTGGGTGGTGAGCATCTGCATCGGCGTCAGCCCCGAGAAACGCTCCTTGGGCTTGGAAAGCCAGCGTTTGGCCTTGCCCGCTTCACCGAACACAGCCTCGGCCATGGCGGTGATGTGGGCCGAGCGGAACAGCCGATCGCTCTCATCCACGGTCAGCGGTTGGTCGCGCTCGATACGGGATTTGAGGGTGCGCAGCGGGATGATCTGGTCGCGCTCCACCGGCGTGAGCACACCGCGTTCGGTCAGCTTTACCAACCAGGTGGCGGCAAAACCATCGGTGATGCGGGTGTGAATCTCGAAGTCACTGGCAAGCTCGGGAATGTCCAGCAGCGCCTGCAAGCGCGCCCGGTACTCGTGGTAACCGTTGTCGCGAAGCACTTCGGCAAGCATGGCAGGCTCCTTTTCGGCATTTGCCGATAAGTATGCGGTATATGCCGGGTCATTGCCAGTTTGCCTGATCGGGCGGTCGACGTCAGGGCTTTGCCAGATTAACTGCCAGCGTTGCCAGGGCCGCACAGCGGCCCCGGAAACCTCACAGGAAGGTGAACACTTGCGATGCCGGCAACCGCGACTTGCTCAGCCCGGCATTGAAGTCCGCCTCACTGCGGTAACCCAGGCTCAGGATCACCACACTGGTAAAGCCACGCTCACGCAAACCCAGTTCGGCATCGAGGACCTTGCTGTCGAAGCCCTCGATCGGCGTGGCATCCAGCCCATGCGCCGCTGCACCCAGCAAGGCAGTTCCCAACGCCAGGTAGGTCTGCTTTTCCATCCAGTGCTGCACATCCTTCTGGTCGAAGCGGTGCAGGTTGACGTAGTGCCGGCGGCTCTGGTTTTGCCCGGCGCGCGCTTGCTCATCACGGAAACGGCCATCGGCAGCCTCTTGATCGAGCACGGCGTTCAGGTGTTCTTCAGTCATTTCGGTACGGGTGCAGAACACGATCACATGCGAGGCATCGAGAAGCTTCTGCGTGTTGTAGGCATAACCCTCAGCAGTGCTCTTGGCCAGGCGGGCCTTGCCTTCGGCCGTGTCGGCGACGATGAAATGCCAGGGCTGGGAATTGACCGACGACGGGCTGTGACGCAGTTGTTCGAGCAGGGCGTCGACGGTGGCCTGGGGAATGCGGCGTGAGGCATCGTAAGCTTTGGTGGTGTAACGGCGCTTGGCCAGCGATACGGTATCCATGCGACAACTCCGGGATGAACAGTGGATTTGCCGGGCATCTTATCTTTCCAGCAAAAAAGAAAAAGCGGCACAATGTAACAACACTTTCATCCCTGGAATGAAAATGCTGCGCATCACCGACCTCGAACTGTTTGCCCGCAGCAGCGTGCTGGGTAGCTTCACTGCCGCCGCCCATGAAGCCGGCCTGCTGCCGGGCCAGGTGGCTGCCGCGATCAAACGTCTGGAACGCGACCTGGATGTACGCCTGTTCGCCCGCACCACCCGCAGCCTGCGCCTGACCGCCGAGGGCGAGCGCTACCTGCCAACCGCGCTGAATGTGCTGGAAAGCCTGCGCCAGGGCCATGAAGATCTGCATGGCAACCCCAATAGCCTGCGCGGCACCCTGCAGGTGTCGGCGCCTTCCGACATGGGCCGCAACATGTTGTTGCCCTGGCTCAGCGCCTTCCGCCACGACCACCCGGCATTGCAACTGCGCTTCTTCCTGTCCGACCAGATGGCCGACCTCAACCGCGACCCTGTGGATGTGGCCATCCGCTATGGCCTCAACCAGGATGCCAACTACATCGCCCTGCCACTGGCCGAATGGAACCGCCGAGTGCTGGTGGCCTCGCCCGACTACCTGGCCCGCCACGGCCGCCCGCTTACCCCCGACGCGCTGCAGCAGCATGCCTGCCTGCTGTACATGCAGCACAGCCGGGTGTACGACAAGTGGCAGCTGGGTAACCGCACCGTGCAGGTGCGTGGGCCGCTGGTCAGTGACGATGCCGACGTCATCCGCCGCCTGGCCATCCAGGGGGAAGGTATCGTCTACAAGTCGTGGCTGGATGTCAGCGCCAACATCGCGGCCGGTGAACTGGAAATGGTCCTGCCCGAATTGCTCGGCGAGCCTACCCCGCTGACCTTGGTCTGCCCTCATCGCAAACAACTCACACCGGCCGTGAAGCAATTGCACCTGTGGCTACGCGAACGCTTCGAGGCCCTGCGCGCCCGGGCACTGACCAACGGCTGCACAATCGTTCCAGACTGAGCCGGGGGCATTGCGCTAAGGTTGCCATTTACCCCACGGTACCCGTCCATGAGCAACTGGATCGACTTCAAACAAGACGCCGACACCGGCATCGAGTCGGTCCGCGCGCATTTTGTCGGCCATGCCTATGATCCCCACTGGCACGACAGCTTCCTGGTCGGCGTGACCGAACAGGGCGTGCAGCAGTTCAACTGCCGCCGGGTGCGCCACCGCAGCACGCCGGGGCAGGTATTTTTACTTGAGCCTGGCGACATCCACGATGGCCTGGCGCCCACCGAAGAAGGCTTCACCTATTCGACGCTGTACCTGGAGCCCGCCTGGCTCGACCAACAGCTGCGCGCGCTGTACGAGCACGCGCCGGGCGACAGCCTGCCCAGCTTCGCCGACACCCTGTGCCACGACGAACGCCTGGCACGGGCCACCGCCCTGGCCTTCAGGGCCGTGCATGACCAGGACTTGCGCATCGTCAGGCAAACGGCCATGGACGATCTGCTGGCCTGCCTGACCCGCCACCTGCACTGGCGCCGCCGCATCAACCCCGACCCGCGCCTGCCGCTGACCGCACAGCGCGCCCGGGACTTCCTGCATGCCAATCTGGAGCGCGACATCGGCCTGGAGGACCTGGCCCAGGCCTGCGGCATTGACCGCTTTCGCCTGACGCGTGCGTTCAAGGCGGCGTTCGGCATTGCACCCCATGCCTACCTGATCCAGCTGCGCCTGGCCCGCGCGCGGCGCCTGCTTGCCCAAGGCCAGACACCGGCCGAAGTGGCCGTGGCGTTGGGCTTTGCCGACCAGAGCCACCTGGGGCGCTGGTTCCGCCGCGCCTACCAGTTGACCCCGGCCGACTACCGCAGGCGCTGCTCAAACCTTCCAGACTGAGTGCCGGCGGGCAGCGAGCATGGTGCTTCGATGTTACGGAGCCCATGAACCATGTCTGAGTCGTTGTTGCCCTTCATTCTGTTTGCCCTGGTGTCCAGTATCAGCCCGGGGCCGACCAACCTGTTGATCCTGGCCCATGGCGCCCGCCGGGGCCTGCGCGCAAGCCTGGCGCCGATCGTGGCGGCGTGTGGCGCGGCTGCAGCCATTGTGCTGCTCGTCGGGCTGGGGCTGGGCGAACTGCTGCTGCGCCACCCCCTGGCACAACAGCTGATGAGCTGGGCCGGGGTGCTGTGGCTGAGTAGCCTGGCCTGGAAGATGCTGCGCAGTGCCGCCGCCCCGCTCCACACGACCACGGCGCCAGGCTTCAGTGCGCTCAGCGCGGCTTCGTTGCAGGTGGTGAACCCCAAGGTGTGGTTGATGGCCGTGGCGGTGGTCGGGGTATTTGCCGCGCCGTCGTTGCCAGTGTGGCAGCTGGCGCTGGTGTTCTTGCTGATCGCTCTGCCGAGCATGGCCGCGTGGGCGGTGTTGGGGGTGGGGAGCGCCCGGTGGCTGCAAGCACCGGGGCGGTTGCGGGTGTTCAACCAGGTATTGGCGGGGGTTTTGTTGATATCGGCATGGGCTGCCGTATTGGCCTGAGTCTCTACTTGACCGGCAAGGGGCCTGAGCGGCCCCGGCTCAGCGTGCCAACGCCTCGCGAAAGCGCCGGGTACTGGCAACGGCCAGTACCAGCCCGACCACTGCCACGCTGCCGCCCACCAGGCCGATATCCGCCACATTCATCTGGCTGCTGACGATACTGCCCAGCAGCGCACCCCCGCCAATACCGATGTTGTAGATACCCGAGAACAGCGCCATGGCCACATCGGTGGCGTCGGACGCCAGCTTCAGGGTCTTGGACTGCAGCGCCAGGCTGAAGCTGAGAATGGCCACGCCCCAGAACATGCTCAGCACTGCGAACACATAGAAGTTGCCCGACAGCGGCAACATCAGCAACAGGCACGCGGCGAGTACCCCGATCGAACCCACCAGGAAGCCATGCGGGAAGCGGTCGCTGTAACGGCTGAACAACAACGAACCAAAAACCCCGGCACCGCCGAACAACAGCAGCAACAGTGTGGTGCGGTCGCCGCCGATCTGCGCTACGTGCAGGGCGAACGGCTCGATATAGCTGTAGGCCGTGAACTGCGCGGTAATGACCAGCGTCACCAACAAGTAGGTAATGACCAGTGCCGGGCGCTTGAACAGGACCGGCAGGCTGCGCAACGAACCGGAGTTCTGGCTGGGCAGCAGCGGCAGCGATTTCATCAGGCACAGCATGGTGGCTAGCGCTACCCCGCCAATGCTCAGGAACGTGATGCGCCAGCCCAGTGCCTCGCCCACCACACGGCCCAGCGGGATGCCCAGGACCATGGCCAGGGTAGTGCCGGTGGCCAGCAGGCCCAGCGCCTTGGCCTGCTGGCCCGGCGGCGCCACACGCACCGCCAGCGAGGCGGTGATGGACCAGAACACCGCATGCGCCAGGGCAATGCCGATACGGCTGACCAGCAGCATGGCGAAGCTCTGCGAAAGCCACGACAGCACGTGGCTGACAATGAACACCAGGAACACGAACAGCAGCAGACGCCGCCGTTCGATGTTGCGGGTCAGCAACATCATGGGCAACGAGGCCAGCGCCACGATCCAGGCATAGATGGTCAGCATTAGGCCGACCTGGGCAGTGCTCATGTCGAAGCTGCGGCCAATGTCACTGAGCAGCGCCACCGGGACGAACTCGGTGGTGTTGAAAATGAAGGCCGCCAAGGCCAGGGCGATGACGCTCAGCCAGCTGCCGCTGCCCGTTGTGGGTGGCAGGTGTGTGGGTATGGGTCCGTTCATGGGTGGAAACCGCTTCTCCGCAGACAAAGCAACAGGTCGCACGCCAGCCACCCGCTTGCAGGGGTGCCAACGTACGTTTTGTTATGGATAGGAATGCCCGGCATGGTACGCGTCAAGCTGGGGCCTCACAACCGCAGGGCAGGCAGAAGGAGTACCATGCGCGCTTTGTGTGAAACGCGCGTGCAACAAGGAGCCCGATCCGCTCATGGACAAGCAGCACCCCCAGCAGCAGTGGCAGCAGGCAGTCATCGCCTATGCCCAGGCCGTCAACGACTACGTCGCGCAGGGCCGTGCGCACGGCTGGGACAACCTCGAAGAGCCGCAGGCACCCGCCACCGAACACCTGCTCGACGCCTGGCTGGCAGCCCTGCAGGCAGCCAACCGCCCTGGCATGGACGAACCGCAGCGTCAGGCATTTCGCGAGGCCTGGCCACCCGCACACCACCCCTTGATACCGTTGCTCGAAGACCACGGCCAAGGCATCAGCCATGTCCTGCTGCTGGAAGATGGCAGCCTGCTGGCCCGCATCGGTATGCCTTACGACAAGGGCCAGGTGGTGCGTATCGATCACCATGGGGTAACCCCGGTCATCGGCATCGAACACTTTGGCCGTTGCCCGGCGCGGCGCTATTTCGCCCTGGCCAATGCCGAGGGCGTGCGTGTGACCGATGGCTGGGGCGGCCCGCAAGTGCAGCGCCTGGCCTGGCCTACCGGGCTGGAGGGGTTGCCGCCAGGCTACCCGTTCGAGCCGTTCGACCTGCCGCCCACACCGACCGCGCTGATCCCCTTCCCCGATGGCCAGCGAGTGCTGCTGGTGAGTGCCGAAGGTATCTTCGTGCTGGCCACTCAAGGTGCGACTCGCCTGCTGCCACAGCAGACACGCGTGCTCGATGAGCTGGCCGAGGGCACCGACCCGGACGACATCAGCCTGGGGCTGAGCATGGAGCATGGTGCGGTGTCGGCGGATGGCCGGCTGATCGTCGTGGGTGAGCAAGGCAGCCGACACCTTGTTCTGGACGAACGACTCAAGCCGCTGGCGCACATCGGCCCGGGCAGCGAATACCCGCACTTTGCCTTGTTCAACCGCGCGGGTGACCAGTTGATCGTCAATGCCTGCCATTTCTACAGCGGTGCCACGCTGGCCGTGAGGGTGGCAGACCTGCACGGGCTGAATACCGATTACTACAGCCAGGACCCGCGTACCCCGCTGGTGCAGGATGGCGCAAGGGTGTATGCGGGGGTTGCGCGCGATGGCGAGTACATTGTGGGTGATGCCTATGGCTACCTGCGGGCGTTTGGCGAAGAGGGTACGGAGCATTGGCAGCATTACCTGGGATCGACCATCAGTGCGATGGATATCAGCGCCGACGGACAGACGCTGGTAGCGGCGAGCCATGCGGGGGTTATTTCGGTGATTGCGCTGGATAGCGGGCGGCCCGAGTGGCAGATCGGTACCGGGGCGCACGGCGAGGTGCGGCGATGGTTGTTCTGGAAGGGCTGGGACAAGCCGATGGCCTGGTAAAACGGCTGCATCGGTGCTGCCTGTACGGGCCCCAACGCGCGCAAGCCCTACATCACCCCTGTGTAGGAGCGGGCTTGCCCGCGAAGAGGCCCGTACAGGCAACCGACCCATCAGCCCTGTAACGTGGCCATGTCGATCACGAACCGGTACTTCACATCCCCGGCAATCATCCGCTCATAGGCCTGGTTGATGTTGCGGATATCCAGCATCTCGATATCGCAACGGATGCCGTGCTCGGCGCAGAAGTTCAGTACTTCCTGAGTCTCGGCAATCCCCCCGATCAACGACCCCGCCAGCACCCGGCGCTTCATCACCAGGTTGGCCGCATGCAATGCCGGGTCGATCGGTTCGATCAGGCCAACCAGGATGTGCACACCGTCGAACTTCAGCGTTTCCAGGTACGGGTTGAGGTCGTGCTGCACCGGAATGGTGTCGAGCAGGAAATCGAAACGGCCAGCAGCGGCGCGCATCTGCTCGGCATCGGTGGAGACGATCACATGGTCGGCCCCTTGGCGGCGCGCTTCCTCGGCCTTGGCCTGAGAGCGCGTGAACAGGGTCACTTCCGCACCCAGGGCCTTGGCCAGTTTGATGCCCATGTGGCCCAGGCCGCCCATGCCGAGGATGCCGATCTTGTGGCCCGGGCCAACGCCGTGGTGCTTGAGCGGCGAATAGGTAGTGATGCCAGCACACAGGATAGGTGCAGCGCTGGGCAGGTCCATGCCGGCCGGTATGCGCACCACGAAGTGCTCGCTGACCACGATGCTGCTGGAATACCCCCCCATGGTGTTGCTGCCATCGACCCGGTCCGGGGTGGCGTAGGTCATGGTCGGGCCTTCGAGGCAATACTGTTCCAGGTCCTTGGCGCAGGCTTCACAGGTACGGCACGAGTCGACCATGCAGCCGACGCCCACCAGGTCACCGACCTTGTGCGTGGTGACTTTGTCGCCCACCGCCGTGACCCGGCCGATGATCTCGTGGCCCGGCATCAGCGGGTACACGGCAATGCCCCATTCGTTGCGCGCCTGGTGGATGTCGGAGTGGCACACGCCGCAGTACAGGATGTCGATGGCGACGTCATCCGGGCGCGGGCTGCGGCGTTGGAACGTCATGGGGGCCAGGGGGCTGGTGGGGGTTTGAGCGGCATAACCGATGGCGGTATACATGCAGGGCCTCGCAGTGAAGTGAAACGATTCAGGCGACGCATTTTGCGCGTCGTTCGCCGCCTCGCCCACGGCTGATTCTCCGGCATGCATGCCTGATTCTACGAAGATGCCAAGCTATAGCTGGCGCCACGCCCTCAATCTGCGATGATCAAGCTGTCTGATTCTCTGCCCTTGGTCCACCATGCAACTGACCCGTCACGTCGATGCCAATGCGCCGCTCTGCTCACTGATCCGCAGCCTCACCACGCGCCCGGGCTTCGTGCCCACCCTCCTGCCCCAGGTGCAGGTGCTGAGCTGGGACCACTATGTGGCCAGCAGCCCACAGATCTACGAACCCAGCCTCATGATCCTGGCCCAGGGCAGCAAGCTGGCACGCCTGGGGCCGCGCACCCTGGAGTACGGCGCCGGGCATTACCTGGTGCAGGCGTTGTCGGTGCCGTTCATGTGCGAAACCTTCGCCACCCCTGACGCGCCATTGCTGGGCGTGGCGGTGGGCATCGACCGTGGCGTGCTGGGCGAGTTGGTGCAGAGCATGGGCTTGGCACCGGACGCTGAAGTGCAGGCGCAAACACCGCAATCGATGACCTCCGCAGCACTGGATGCGCCAATGCGCGAAAGTGTGGAACGGCTGCTGCACTGCCTGCAGGACCCGCTTGACGCCAAGGTACTGGGCCCGGCGCGCGTACGCGAGGTGCTGTATACCGCGCTGCGCGGCCCGCAGGCCGGTGTGTTGCGGGCACTGGTGGAGCAACAGGGGCACTTCGCCCGCATCGGTGCCGCCCTCGCCCACCTGCGCGAGCACTACGCCGAGCCGCTGAGCGTGGAGGCACTGGCCGCGCGGGCCAACATGAGCGTTTCGACCTTCCATGAACACTTCAAGCGCTGCACCGACATGGCACCGATGCAGTACCTCAAGCGCTTGCGGCTGCTCAAGGCGCAGCAGATGCTGATTGGCGAAGGCCTGGGCGTGGCACAGGCTGCGCACAGGGTGGGCTATCAGAGCACCTCGCAGTTCAGCCGCGAATACAAGCGCCAGTTCGAACGCAGCCCAGGGGATGAATTGCCTTACCAAAGCATGCCGGTGTAATCACCCGATCTGAACAGCCCCTGCAGGTACGCATCCGGGACAAGGCGTTTTTCGCCCGGCGGGTCAGCCTGCCAGCGGCCACTGCGCCAAGGGCCGGTAAGCGCCCTTGCGTGACTCGTAAAGCGTGAAGTGGCGCGCGCTGAGGTAGAACTCCGGCGCGCTGCTGGCCTCGGGGGGTTGCCCGCGGTAATCCCTGGACAGGGTCAAGTGTGGCCGATACTCACGGTTGGCCGCCTCCACCCCCAACGGCAGCAGTGCCTGCTGCAAGCCGTACACCAGTTGCAACAGGGCTGGCGGTGTCTGCTGTGGCTCCAGCACCAGCGCGCCGGCCCGCTGCCACACCTGCAAGCGGTCAAGCAGAAGCCGCGGTGCCATGGCCGGCAATGCCAGTTGATCGACTGCCGCACAGATCGCAGGCACCTGGGCGGTATCTACATCGCCGAGGAACAGCAGCGTGACATGGAAGTTGGCCGCCGGCACCGGTTTGCCGCTGCGCAGGTTCAGCCCGCGTCGCCACTGGGCCAGGTCACGGCGCTGCGCGTCGCTGACCGGCAAGGCGAAGAACAGCCGCTTGAACGGGCTACCGCTGGGGCGTATATCCTGAACCATACAAACTCCCTGACATGAAACGTTTGCGCAAGACTGTAGGGTATTACACCAATGTCGCCCCGCAGTTTGGTAACAATAAGTACAAACTGCCCCCATGATTGTTTATGCTGGCGGGCTCATGCCTCGGCGCATGGCCATTTTTCGACAAGTAAACGTCCATGAAAATTGCACTCGTACTTATCTTCGTCTTCTCGATCGCCTATGTTCACCTGCGCGGTCGGGTTCGCCACAAGCTGACTCGCCAGCTGGGCGACCACTCCAGCTTCCTGGCCCCGATCAACAGCTTCCTGTACCTGTTCTCCAAACACCCGGCCAAGCCCTACCTGCCGGTCGAGGCCTTTCCGGAACTGAAACCGCTGCAGGACCACTGGCAGGAGATCCGTGAGGAAGGCCGCCAGTTGCTGCACGTAGGCGAAATCAAGAAATCCGACAATTACGATGACGTCGGTTTCAACTCGTTCTTCAAGACCGGCTGGAAACGTTTTTACCTGAAGTGGTATGGCGAAAGCCACCCGTCGGCAATGGCCCTTTGCCCACGCACGACCGAGCTGCTGCAAGGCATCGGCACGGTCAAGGCCGCCATGTTCGCTACCCTGCCTCCGGGAGCCAAGCTGGTGCGCCACCGTGACCCGTATGCCGGCTCGTACCGCTACCATCTGGGCCTGGATACCCCGAATGACGACGGCTGCTACATCGACGTGGACGGCGAGAAATACGCCTGGCGCGATGGTGAGGGGGTGATCTTCGACGAAACCTACATCCACTATGCAGCCAACACCACCGAGCACAACCGCATCATCCTGTTCTGCGACGTCGAACGCCCGCTCAAGTACCGCTGGGCAACCGCGTTCAACCGCTGGTTCAGCCGCAACGTGATGGCCGCTGCCGCTGCGCCCAACGATGCCAGCGACAAGACCGGTGGCATCAACCGCCTGTTCACCCGCATCTACAAGATCCGCGAGCGTGGCAAGGCGCTGAAGAAGCGCAACCGCATGCGCTACTACCTGGAAAAATGGGCAGTGGTCGCGGCGTTGGTGCTGGTGTTCATCTACATCTGAAGGCTCAACGCAGGCCACTGTACGAGTGACCTGCGTTTACCCACCAAAGTACCGCCTCGCACGTGCCACGCTTCGACTAGCCTGAAAGCTCCACTCGCAACCCCCCAAGGTGAAGACGATGAGCATGATGGACTGGGACGCCTACCGTAAGCAGTTGATGGCCGGCATCGGCGATCTCAAGCAACTCTCCCCCGACACCGTAGCCGGCTACATGACCGCCAGCGGTGCAGGCGCCAAAACCAACCACCTGGATGCCAAGACCCGCGAGCTGATCTCCTTGGCCGTGGCTGTGACCACCCGCTGCGACGGCTGTATCGCCGTGCATTCGCAGCAGGCCGTCAAAGCGGGGGCCAGCCGCGAGGAAATTGCCGAGGCCCTCGGCGTGGCCGTGGCCATGAACGCCGGTGCCGCGCTGGTGTACTCGGCCCGCGCAATGGACGCGGTGGGCAAGGCCAACGGTTGAGCACAAACGGCGTCGTCGCCCTTGCGCGACGGCGCCGCGCCACCCAGACTGGGCGGCTCACCCCGCGCAGGAACCCGCATGATCCACATTCGCCCCATGACGCCGGACGATTTCGATCGTTTCTGGCCCACCTTCCAGGCCATTGTCCAAGCCCGTGAAACCTACGCTTTCGACCCGGCCCTGAGCTTCGAACAGGCGCGCCAGCTGTGGCTGGAGCTGCCCTTGCACACGCTGTTGGCCGAAGAAGATGGCGAGCTACTGGGGTCGTATTACCTCAAGCCCAATGCTGCCGGGCCTGGTGCGCATGTGGGCAATTGCGGCTACATGGTCTGCGAACAGGCGCGCGGCCGGGGCGTGGCGCGCTTGATGTGCAAGCACTCGCAAAAGCTGGCGCGCCAGGAAGGCTTTCTGGCATTGCAGTTCAACTCGGTGGTAGCCACCAACGAAGTGGCCGTGGCGCTATGGCACAAGCTGGGCTTTGAAACAGTCGGCCGTTTGCCCAAGGCCTACCGTCATGCCCGCCTGGGGCTGGTGGACTGCCTGGTGATGTACAAGTGGCTGGCGGATGAGCCGGTGGTGGAGAAGCCACCGCTGCTGATCGGGCGCAAGAACATCGAGGCACGGGTATCGCGGCGCCGCGGGCGCTAGCTTTACAGGCAAGCCTGCCTCCCCAGCCAACTCATCACGCTGGGGCCTGAAATTCTTGCCAAATGGGGCTCCGGCGCCGCAAAAACGCACAACCTGTTGTTTTTTCTCAGCATTCACAGCACACCAACATTTGACGCCCCAGCCTTTCAATGGTCAGATGCGCGCCAGTTTCAGGTGCCCTGCGCCGCCGCGCGCAGGGTGAAACGGGAAACCGGTGCGTCGTGTTGCCCACGACAAGTCCGGTGCTGCCCCCGCAACGGTAAGCGAGCGAACCCTTCGAGATACCACTGTGCTCAAGCATGGGAAGGTGAAGGTTTCATGCCCCTCGCAAGCCCGGAGACCGGCCTGGAGCTTCACTTGGCAACCCGCGGTGGGCGGGCGCAGGCCGGAATCCGTGCGCGCGCCTGCCTGCATGGTTCGCCTTTGCGTGTTTTCCACCGGGATCCATTCATTCCTGCAGCAGTGGAACGACATGTCCCGTATGTTCAAACTTCACCCCCTGGCGGCCTGCCTGGCCGTTGCCCTGCCGGCGCTGGCTGATGACCGCGACCCGCAGCCTCTGGCCCTGCCTTCCACGGCCATCACCGACACCCAGGACAACCGCACCATCGACCTGGCCACGCCGACCCAGGCCGGCTCGCGCCTTGGCCTCAGCGCCCTGGAAACACCGGCCAGCACCAGCAGCATCAGCGAACGGCAGATTCAGCAGCGCAACAACATCACGGTGCAGGATGCAGTGACCCGCTCGCCGGGCATTACCTTCGTCGGCTCCCCGGGGGACGGCGGTACAGGCCTGTCTGCCCGCGGCTTTGCCGGCCACAGCTCAGTGATGACCCTGTTCGACGGCGCGCGCCTGTACACCGGTGCCGGCACACAGACCTTCCCGGTCGACCCGTGGATGGTCGAACGCATCGAGGTGATTCGCGGCCCGGCCTCGGTACTGCATGGCGAAGGCGCCACCGGCGCAGTGATCAACGTGATCCCGAAAAAACCTTTTGCCGGCGAGGTGCGCAACCACCTGCGACTGGGTTACGGCTCGTGGGACCGCCAGCAGCTCGGCCTGGACAGCGGCGGCAGCCTCAGCGAGCGCCTGAGCTACCGCCTGACGCTGAACCAACAGGCCGGCAATGGCTGGGTCGACCGCACCGCTTCACGTAGCCTGGTCCTGAGCGCCGCGCTGCGTTTTGACGCCAGTGATGACCTCAGCTTCACGCTGGCCCATGACCGCGGCGATGCACAACCTGCCAACTACTACGGTACCCCGCTGATCGACGGCCACTACCGCAGCAGCCTGCGCAAAAAGAACTACAACGTGCAGAACGATGTGCAGCAGTACGTTGATGAATGGACCCGGCTCACGACCGACTGGGCGCTGAACGACCAGCTCGGCGCCAGCAACCAGCTGTACTACATCAAAAGCCGCCGCCACTGGCGCAACGCCGAGGACTACAGCTGGGACGCCGGGCGTCAGCAGTTGCTGCGCGGCAGCTACCTGGAAATCAAGCACAACCAGGAACAGTTCGGCGACCGTCAAACCTTCACCTTCGACCACACCCTGTTCGGCCTGGACAGCAAGACCGTGCTCGGTGCCGAATACAACAAGGTGCGCTTCAACGTCGACAGCAATTCACCCTACAACGATGTCGGCGGCGACTACCTCGACCCATGGCAGCCGCAGCCCGGCGGGTTCCATAGCGCCTCGCCGTTGCGGCCGCAAACGCTCTCGACCACCCATACCTTTGCCCTGTTTGCCGAGAACCGCCTGCAATTGAGCGATCGCCTGTCTTTGGTTACCGGCGTGCGTCGCGACCAGAACCACATCGACCGCAACAACTTGATCAACGACAGCCGTAGCGATCGCAGCCTGCAAGGGGGCAACTGGCGCGTCGGGCTGGTGTACGCAATCAGCGACGACCTGTCGTTGTACGGCCAGTACTCAACCAGCGAGGATGGGGTCAACAACCTCATCAGCCTCAGCCCCGCGCAGATGAACTATGACCTGACCGAGGCGAAGCAGACCGAGGTCGGCCTCAAGCAGCGCTTTTGGGAGGGGCGCGGCGAATGGACGCTTGCCGCCTACCACATCGTCAAGAAAAAGCTGCTGGTGGACGACCCCATCACGCACGAGAAGCAACAAGCCGGGCAGCAGACCTCCGATGGCCTGGAAGCGACGCTGGAGCTGGCCCTGGCCCATCAGTGGCAGGTGTCGGCCAACGCATCGCTGGTACGCGCCAAGTACGACGACTTCGACGAAATGGTCGGCGGCCTGCCGCAGAATCGGGCAGGCAACCGGCCGGCCAACGTGCCACGGCGTACCGCCAACCTTTGGTTGAGCAAAGGCTTCGGCCAGCAGGTGAAGGCTGGCATTGGGGCGCGCTATGTGGATGAGCGTTATGCCGATACCGCCAATACCCAGAGCGCCCCCGGGTACACCGTGGTCGATGCCAACATCGCCTGGCAGGTGCTGCCGGATGTGAAATTGGGGTTGCAGTTGAACAACCTGTTCGATCGCGAGTATGTGCAGTCGGCGTTCAGCGGGCAGCAGTGGTTGATGGGGATACCGCGGTCGTACTTCGCGACGGTGGATTACAGCTTCTGATCTGGGTGGCTTGTGCCGCGAAGAGCCCGGCACAGGCCACACAAAAACCTCTATTCCCTTTTAGCGTATTGTTATACGATAACGTTTCACATGAAATTCATTCCTATTAGACAACCCATGACAAGTGCCAGCGCCACGCCCACGCTGATCACCCAGCGCCTGCAGAGCATCGATGCCCTGCGCGGCCTGGTGATCCTGTTCATGCTCCTGGACCACGTCCGCGAGACTTTCCTCCTGCACCGCCAGGTCAGCGACCCCATGGCCATCGACACCACGGAACCGGCGCTTTTCTTCAGCCGCACCCTCGCTCACCTGTGTGCGCCTGTGTTCGTCCTGCTGACCGGCCTGTCGGCCTGGCTGTATGGCGAGAAGCATCAGGGCCGTGGCGACGTCTCGGCGTTCCTGTTCAAACGCGGGCTGTTCCTGGTGGTGCTGGAGTTCACCCTGGTCAACTTCGCCTGGACCTTCCAGTTGCCCCCGAGCGTGATCTACCTGCAAGTGATCTGGGCCATCGGCGTCAGCATGATCGCCCTGTCGCTGCTGGTGTGGCTGCCACGCGCCGCACTGCTCGCCCTGGGCGCCAGCATCGTCGCCGGCCACAACCTGCTCGACGGCCTGCACTTTGGCGTGGATTCAGCCCTGCATGTGCCGTGGGCAATCCTGCATGATCGCGGCTGGCTGGCGTTTTCCGAAAACCTGCACCTGCGCACGTCTTACCCGGTGCTGCCGTGGATCGGCGTCATCGCCTTGGGTTACGGCCTGGGGCCCTGGTTCGCCCGCGGCAGCGATGCCGGGCAACGCCAGCAACACCTGCTGGCGGCTGGTTTGCTCGCGCTGCTTGGCTTTGTCCTGCTGCGCATGTTCAACGGTTACGGTGAGGCGCCGTGGAGCGGTTACCCAACCTTCACGCAAACCCTGATGAGCTTCTTCAACATCACCAAATACCCACCGTCGCTGCTGTTCCTGACCCTGACCCTGGGCTGCGGCCTGTTGTTGTTACGCGCGTTCGAACGGGCCGGCCTGGCGCGCTGGATCACTGCCCTGGCGGTGATCGGTGCGGCACCGATGTTCTTCTACCTGCTGCACCTGTATGTGCTGAAGCTGCTGTACCTGGCCTGCGTGGCGCTATTCGGGCTCAACCATGGCGACTACTTCGGTTTCAACGGTGTTGCAGCGATATGGCTGGGCGCAGTACTGCTGGCGGTTTCGCTGTACCTGCCGGTGCGCGGGTTCGCCCGACTGAAGCAGCGCCGCCGTGACATCCGTTGGCTGAAGTACTTCTGAAAAGCGTTTTCACCTGGCGACGCGATGGTCTACCATGCGGGCCGCCGGTTTCCACCACGGAACTAACAGGGAATCCCAGGCCTGCCAATACGGGCCAAACGGAACTGCCCCCGCAACTGTAGGTGCCGAGCCTGCTCCATCAATGCCACTGGGCCTGCCGCCCGGGAAGGCCGGAGCCGGGCCGTGACGCACCAGTCAGGAGACCTGCCGGCCTACATTCACCAACCGGCGGGGTGTCCGGGATTGGCCATCCGTGTTGCCCCGGCCACCCGCTGGGCCTCGGCGATGCCTGTCCGTGCGTTCCTCACCAGAACTGTCCGATAGGAGATCGCCCAGCATGCTGCCCCGTTTCGCCACCCTGCTCGCTGGCCTAGGCTTCACTGGCCTGGCCCAGGCCGCTGCCACCCACTATCCGCTGACGGTCGACAACTGCGGCAAGCCGCAGGTTTTTGCCCAGGCGCCGCAGCGCGCCGTCACCATCGGCCAGGCCGGTACCGAGCTGCTCTATGCCCTGGGGCTGGGTGACAAGCTGGCGGGCACCTCGCTGTGGTTCAACAATGTATTGCCTGAATACCAGACGGTGAACGCCAAGGTGCCGCGCCTGGCCGACAACGACCCCAGCTTCGAGGCGGTGGTCGGCAAGCGCCCGCAGCTGGTCGCGGCGCAGTTCGAATGGATGGTCGGTACCCAGGGCGTGGTCGCCACCCGCGAGCAGTTCGATGAGCTGAAGATCCCCACCTACGTGCTGCCATCGGACTGCGAGGGCAAGGACAACCTGGTCGGTGCAGACGGCACCCGCCTGCAAGCGTTCCAGGTAGACAGCATCTACAAGAGCGTCAGCCAACTGGCCGAGATCTTCGACGTTCAGGACCGCGGCGCGGCCCTGAACGTCGAGTTGCAAGGGCGCCTCGACAGCGCCAGGGCACAACTGGCCGGCAAGGACCTGTCGGCAACTTCGGCGCTGTTCTGGTTCTCCAGCGCCGACCTGGACATCGACCCCTATGTGGCCGGCCGCCAAGGTGTCGCCGATTTCATGCTGCGCACCCTCGGTGTGCGCAACGTGGTCGAGTCCAGCGAAGAATGGCCAAGCGTAGGCTGGGAAACCCTGGCCAAGGCCAATCCGACCTGGCTGATCATCGCGCGTATGGACCGCCGCCGTTTCCCCGCCGACGACTACCAGAAAAAACTCGAATTCCTGCGCAGTGACCCGGTAACCCGCAACATGGACGCGGTGAAGCACGACCGCATCATTATCCTCGACGCTGACGCCATGCAGGCCGGCATTCGCCTGTTCCGCGGCGTGCAGACGCTGTCCACGGCCTTCGCCAGCGGTAAAGCAGCCCCGTGATGAACCGCCTGTTACCCTGCATCGCGGTTGCCCTGGCCGCTCTGTTGGCCGCCCTGCTGGCCGGTACCGCCATTGGCGAAACCAACCTGTCGCCCAGCGTGGTTGGCCAGGTGCTGGCCAACCACCTGTGGCAAGCCGATTACCCGGTGGACCCGATCGACGCCGGCATCATCTGGAACTACCGCCTGACCCGCACCCTGGTCGCCGCCGCTTGCGGCGCCGGGCTGGCCACCTGCGGTGTCATCCTGCAGGCGATGTTGCGCAACCCACTGGCCGAGCCCTACCTGCTGGGGCTGTCTGCCGGCGCCTCGACCGGCGCGGTACTGGTCGGCCTGCTGGGGCTGGGTAGCCTGGCATTAAGCATGTCTGCTGGGGCCTTCATCGGCGCCGGGGCCGCATTCGCCCTGGTGCTGGTGCTGGCCCGCGCGGCCGGCCCCAGCAGCAACAATGCACAGGTCATCCTTGCCGGTATCGCCGGCTCGCAGCTGTTCAATGCACTGACCGCCTTCCTGATCACCAAGTCAGCCACCGCCGAGCAGGCGCGCGGCATCCTGTTCTGGCTGCTGGGCAACCTGAGCGGCGTGCGCTGGCCTTCGGTGTGGCTGGCCGTACCGGTGGCGATTTTCGGCTTGCTGGTGTGCCTGTGGCATCGCCGTGCGCTGGATGCCTTTACCTTCGGTGCCGATTCGGCCGCCTCGCTGGGCATCCCGGTGCGGCGCACCCAGTTGCTGCTGATCAGTTGTGCAGCGCTGGTGACGGCTGTGATGGTGTCCATTGTCGGCGCCATCGGTTTTGTCGGGCTGGTTATACCCCATGCCCTGCGCCTTCTGCTCGGCCCCGGGCACAGCCGTCTGTTGCCCGCCAGCGCACTGGGTGGTGCGCTGTTTCTGATTGTGGCGGACATTCTTTCGCGCACGCTAATCACCGGCCAGGTGATCCCGGTGGGCGTGGTTACGGCGCTGATAGGTGCCCCGGTATTCGCGCTGATTCTGGTCAGCCGACGGGGGCGCCCATGACAGCCATAACCGCTGTTCGCATCCCCCCGCTGGCCTGCCATGGGCTGGGGTTGCAACTGGCCGGCACTACCGTGCTCAGCGCTATCGATCTCAGCGTTGTCGCCGGTGAAACCCTGGGCATCGTCGGCCCCAACGGCTCGGGTAAGTCCTCGCTGTTGAAGTTGCTGGCAGGGCTGCGCAAACCCGCCTGCGGCAGCGTGCAGCTCCTGGGTGAGCCACTGGCACAGATGCCCCGCCGCCGTGTTGCCCAAGCGCTGGCACTGGTCGAGCAACAGGCCGACACACTCGATGCGATCAGCGTGTTCGACGCGGTTGCCTTGGGCCGCACGCCGTGGCTCTCGGCCCTGGCACCGTTCTCCCGGCAGGACTGCGCCATCGTCGAGCAAGCCCTGGCCGACCTCGACGCCCTGCACCTGCGCACGCGCCTGTGGGGGTCGCTGTCCGGTGGCGAGCGCCAGCGTGTGCACATCGCCCGTGCGCTGGCCCAACGGCCGCAGGTGCTGCTGCTGGACGAACCGACCAACCACCTGGACATTCAGCATCAGCTCAGCCTGCTGCAACAAGTGCAGGCGCTGCCGGTCACCACCCTGGTAGCGCTGCATGACCTCAACCAGGCGCTGACCTGCGACCGTGTCGCGGTTCTCGACAAGGGCCGTCTGGTCGCCCTCGGCAACCCCTTCGAAGTGCTTACCCCCGAGCGCCTGTTGAGCACCTTCGGCGTCCACGCCCACTACCTCACCGACCCTTTCGACGGCGCGCGCATCCTGCGCTTTCGCGCCCCCTGAACCTGGTAGCCTTGCCCATGCTGTTGCGCCCTGTCGCCCTGCTGCTCACCAGCACCCTGCTTGCCCCGACCGCACTGGCCGAAGTGCATGAAGTGAAAATGCTCAACCGTGGCAGCGACGGCGCCATGGTCTACGAGCCTGACCACTTGCGCATTGCCCCCGGCGACAGCGTGCGCTTCCTGCCGAGCCACAGCGGGCATAATGCCGCCAGCGTGGCGGGCCTGCTACCCACCGGTGCCGAGCCGTTCAAGAGCACGCTGAACCAACCGTTCGAGCACACCTTCCGCGTGCCGGGCGTATACGGTATCCAGTGCATTCCGCACGTGGCCATGGGCATGGTCATGGTGATCCAGGTCGGTGATGCGCCTACCGCCGAATTGCCGGCCAGCTTGCCGGCGCGGGCCAAAGCCCGCTTTGCCGCACAGTTGCAAAAGCTCGAGGCCGGGCAGTGAGGCGGCTATTCGGGCCGCTCACACCCTGGCCGGCTCCGCCCGGTTGCACAGCAATGGCTTTACCGAGGATGGCAACTGGAACCTCATCAACCGCCGTGCGTTCGACCCAGTGACCCAGGGCGCGATCTTCATCGCCAATAGGCACGTTCCCACAGGTCAGCGTAATCGCAACTGCATGTGCGTGGTCTGCCACACCGGGTCCTGCTCCACATCCACCACCGTGAAGCCTTGCCGCTCCCAGAACGCAATGGCACCCGGCAGAAACGGATGAGTATGCAAGTAAAGGCAGTCCAAGCCCGCTTGCATCGCCCGTTCGCGCAGGGCACCAAACAAGGCAGCCGCCAGGCCATGCCTGCGGTAGGCCGGCAACACGAACAGCCGCACCACCTCGACTACCCGCTCTGCGCGGTAATCAAGCTGGGCAAAGCGATGGTCATAGGGCAAGTAACCGATCACCGCGACCAGCCGCCCACCCTCACGGGCTTCCAGAAAGCAGCCCGCACCGTCCAGGTAAGTGTCGGCGAAATGCGCCAGGTCACGCGGCAAGGGTGCGTTGGCGAGCATCGGGAAAAGCGCGCGCCGAGCGCTGTCGACAAACGCCAGCACTTCGGCAATGGCGTCACGCGCCACAGGTTGCAGGGTCCAGTTCGGCATCGGGCTATTGCCAGTGTGGTTGGGAGCGCACGGTTCTACCGCAGCGTGCCGCACAAGGCAAATCACAGGGCTCGTCGTGGCAAGGCGGACATCGGTATAATCAGCAGTCTTCACTGCCCGACCAGGCCACACCATGCCTCGCCTCCCGAAGTTGCTGTTACCCCTGTTGCTGGCTGCTGCATTCACCGCCTGCGACCAGAAACCCTCCCGTGAAGATCAGATCCTCAGCCAGCTGCCGCTGCAGGACGCCTACACGCACAACATCGAGCGCATGTCCGCGCTGCTGGGCCGCACTCACCCGCAGCTGTCGCAAGCGACCATCCAGGACGTACTGCGCAAGCACCTCACCGTCGAGGACCAGCGCCGGGACCTGTTCCGCCTGTACAGCGAAAAAAACTTCAGCGACGCCGAATTCGCCACCATCGTCGCCGCCACCCAGGACCCCGCCAAAGCTCGCGCCCTGGAAGACACCGAAGCCGGCAAACGCTTGAGCGAAAAACTCACCGCCCTGATGCGCGAAACCGCCCGCGATGTGAACGTGCAAGCCTTGGTGGAGCAGCGTATGCAAGAGGTGGAAGATGAGCTTGATGCGCTGGACAAAGCAGGCTCTTGACCGCTGCCCGGCAAGGTAACTTCTGTTCAGCCGCCCTTTACGATCACCCGAGGTCAGGATTGACACACACCAAGCATGGATTGCGCCTGGATCTACGTACACTCATTCTGGTGCTCTGCGCCCTTACCGCAGTGGTCATGCTGTGCGCCAGCTATTTCGCCAGCTACCGGGTGCAGCGCCAGCTATTGATCGACAATGCCCTGGAAGCCAACCGGGTGTATGCGACCAAGCTGGCCAGCATCACCGAAACCTTCATTGGCAACGCCTTGCAGCAACTGATGTTCAGCGCCGGCGTGCAAAGCCGGCAGTTGAGCGACACCACAGCGCTGCAGTTGGAAACCGACCGCGTACTGGGCCAGAGCATGGCCTTCAACTCCACCTTCGTGATCGATGCCAACGGTGTACTGCTGGCAGTATCCCCCGCCCCGCTACGCCACCTGCTCGGCACCCACGTGCAGTCGCCCGGTGCTCTGGAAGCCCTGCGCGAACGCCGTCCACTGGTTTCCACGCCCTACCTGTCGGCGGCCGACAACCTGGTGGTAGCCTTATCGCAACCCATTTTCGACAGCAACGGCAACTACCTGGGGTATGTGGGTGGCAGCCTGTACCTGCGTGAACGCAACATCCTCAACAGCCTGCTGGGCGAGCATTTCTACAAGGACGGTTCGTACCTGTATGTGGTCGACCGCAACCGACGCCTGCTGTACCACCCCCATAGCGAGCGGGTAGGCACGGTGGTGGAGGGCAATGCGCTGGTCGACCAGTTGGCGACACTGGACAGCGGTACCCGGCAACTGACCAATAGCCTGGGCGTGGAAATGCTCGCCGGCTTCGCCACTGTGCCCAGCGCCGGCTGGGGCGTGGTAGCGCAGCAGCCCTTGGTGCAGACGGTGGCGCCGTTGCACCATCTGGTGCTGAACGTGATCGCCAGTTCGGCGCCCTTGGCGCTGGTTGGCAGCCTGCTGCTGTGGTGGCTGGCCCGTACCATCGCCCGACCGCTCTGGAAGCTTGCCGCCGGTGCCCGCACGATGGACCGCGCCGCTACCGCCGAGCACTTGCATCAGGTGCGGGCCTGGTACTTCGAGGCGGCAGAGCTCAAGCGCGCGTTGCTGTTCAGCCTGAACTTGCTGCAAGAGCGTATCGGCCGGCTCAATCGGGACGCCCAGACCGATCCGCTGACCGGCCTGGGCAACCGCCGCAGCCTGGAAATCAGCCTGTCGTTACTGGAGGCTGAAAACCGGGAGTTTGCAGCCATTGCGCTGGATATCGACCACTTCAAGCGGATAAATGACAGCCATGGACACGAAGTGGGCGACCAGGTGCTGCGCCAGCTGGCGGAGCTCATGCGCCGTTGTTGCCGCGAGGGCGACCTGCTGTGTCGCACCGGTGGCGAGGAGTTCCTGATATTGCTGCCTGGGGCCACCCTGAACGTGGCGGCCGCGGTGGCCGAACGGTTGCGTGTGACCGTACAGGATATGCCGGTGGAACCGGTGGGCGCCGTGACGATTTCGCTGGGGGTGACGCACTGGGATGGCGAGACTCACGGCGAGCCCATGAACGCATTGGGCGAGGCTGACCGGGCGCTTTACCGGGCCAAGCAGGAGGGGCGCAACCGAGTCGCTTTTGCCTGAACGTCTTGAGTTGTCTGCAGGGGGCGGGCTTGCCCGTGAAATGCCGTTACAGGCAACGATGAATCGGTGGCTTGTAACAATTCCTGTCATAAAACTGCAGTGTTTCAGTCATAGGATTGACCCCGACCTGACATTTTCACTTCATGGATGAGCGTCTCATGCGTCGTGTGGTTTTCAATCAGAAAGGTGGCGTCGGCAAATCCAGCATTGCCTGCAACCTCGCCGCAGCCAGTGCCGCCGAGGGCTACCGGACCTTGCTGGTCGACCTCGACCCGCAGGCCAATGCCACCTTCTACCTCACCGGGCTGGTCAACGACACCATTCCTGCCGGCATCGCCGACTTCTTCCGCCAGACCTTGTCGCCGGTTACCGCCGCCGGCAAGAAGCACCGCGTGGCCATCACCGAAACCCGCTACCGCAACCTGCACCTGGTCACCGCCAGCCCTGACCTCAGCGACCTGCAAAGCAAGCTGGAGAGCAAGTTCAAGATCAACAAGCTGCGCAAGTTGCTGATAACGCTGAGCGAGGACTATGAGCGAATCTACATCGACACCCCACCCGCGCTGAACTTCTACACCTTCAGCGCGCTGGTGGCGGCCGAGCGTCTGTTGATTCCGTTCGACTGCGACAGTTTCTCGCGCCAGGCCCTGCACAGTGTCATGGCCGAGGTCGAAGAACTGCGCCAGGACCACAACCCCGCACTGGTGGTGGAAGGTGTGGTGGTCAATCAGTTCGCCGGGCGCACGGCGCTGCACCAGACTTTGGTCGATCAACTGCGCAACGAAGGCATGCCGGTATTGCCGGTGTACCTGAGCAGTTCGATCAAGATGCGCGAATCGCACCATGCCTCGGTGCCATTGGTGCATTTGGCGCCGCGGCATAAACTGGCTCTGGAATTCATCGATTTGCTGGATGTGCTTGAGCGTGCGGCCTGACAGGCCGTTGGGGGTACTCCAGCTGTAACCTGCTGGACCGGTCGAATCAGGTATACCGAGGTCGCCCTCGACAAAGCGCGTTGCAGCGCTCGGCTATCTACTGGCAAGCACAATAACGATGGCGCGGCCCGACTGCGCCACTTTCAACATGGCTGCCAAAGGAAACCGGAGAGCACCCGCATGTCCGCACATCATGAGGTATCCCCCGCCACCCTGCGCAGGGTGATTGCCGCTTCGGCCATCGGCAATTTCGTCGAATGGTTCGACTTCGCCGTGTACGGCTTTCTCGCCACGCTGATCGCAAGCCAGTTTTTCGCCAGCGAAGACGCCAGCGTAGCCTTGCTCAAAACCTTCGCGGTGTTCGCCGTAGCCTTCGCCCTGCGTCCCTTGGGCGGCATCGTCTTCGGCGCCTTGGGCGACCGCCTGGGACGCAAGCGCATCCTGTCGCTGACCATCTTGCTGATGGCCGGCTCCACCACGTTGATCGGCCTGCTGCCGACCTACGCCAGTATCGGCCTGGCAGCCCCGGCGCTGCTGACCCTGGCCCGCTGCCTGCAGGGTTTTTCTGCCGGTGGCGAATATGCCGGGGCCTGCGCCTACCTGATGGAGCACGCGCCTGACAACAAGCGCGCCTTTTATGGCAGCTTCGTGCCTGTGTCGACCTTTTCCGCCTTTGCCTGTGCGGCGGTGATCGCGTATGGCCTGGAAGCCAGCCTGTCGACCGAGGCGATGAATGCCTGGGGTTGGCGCATTCCGTTCCTGATTGCAGCACCGCTGGGCCTGGTCGGCCTGTACCTGCGCTGGCGCATGGAAGAAACCCCGGCGTTCCGCGAAGCCGTCGCCCAGGGCAAGGAGCACGAGCATTCACCGCTGAAGGAAACCCTGCGCCACCATGGCCGGGTCATTCGCAACCTGGGGGCGTTCATTTCGCTGACCGCATTGTCGTTCTACATGTTCACCACCTACTTCGCCACCTACCTGCAACTGGTCGGCAACCTGACCCGCGCGCAGTCACTGCTGGTAACCACCGTGGCCCTGCTGTTCGCTGCGGTCGGCTGCCCGCTGGCCGGGGCATTTTCGGACCGGGTGGGGCGACGCAAGACCATCGGCTTTACCTGCCTGTGGGTGATGCTGTGCGTGTTCCCGGCGTACTGGCTGGCCAGCTCTGGCTCGATGTCGGGTGCGCTGCTGGGGGTGATCCTGCTCGCGGTGGGGGCATTGTGCAGCGGCGTGGTTACCGCAGCCTTGCTCTCGGAAAGCTTCCCTACCCGTACCCGCTACACCGCTTCGGCAATTACCTACAACGTGGCCTACACGCTATTTGGCGGCACAGCGCCGCTGGTGGCAACCTGGCTCATCGGACAGACCGGCAGCAGCCTGGCACCGGCGTTCTACCTGGTGGTGATTGCGCTGGTGGCGTTGGTGGGCGGGTTGGCGTTGCCGGAAACGTCGCGGATTTCTTTGCATGACGACCTGGGTGTGGACGGTGTACGGGCTGGTGCCCGAAGGGCCGTTTGAGGTTGTTGGGGCTGCCTTGCAGCCCCACGTACTCAGCCTTCCTGCTGCTCATCCCGCCGATACGCCCACTGATACAACGCCGGCAACACCAGCAACGTCAGCGCGGTAGAAGACAAGATCCCACCAATCACCACCGTCGCCAGTGGCCGCTGCACCTCTGCCCCGGTCCCGGTGGCCAAGGCCATCGGTATGAACCCCAGCGAGGCCACCAGCGCCGTCATCAGTACTGGCCGCAAGCGGGTCAGCGCCCCCTCCTCGACCGCCGCCCGCAGCGTGCGCCCTTCCTCGCGCAGCCCGCGGATAAAGGCAATCATCACCAGCCCGTTCAACACTGCCACTCCCGACAATGCAATGAACCCGACGCCGGCAGAAATAGACAGCGGAATATCACGCACCCACAGCGCCAGCACCCCGCCGGTCAGGGCAAAGGGGATGCCGGTGAACACCAGCAGGCCATCCCTGAGGTTGTTGAACATCATCAGCAACAGCGCCATGACCAGCAGCAAGGCCACCGGCACCACCACCTGCAAGCGCTCGGCTGCCGACTGCAACTGTTCGAACTGCCCTCCCCAACGCGTCCAGTAACCCGGTGGTACCTGCACCTGGTCGATCAGGGCCTGCTCAGCCTCTTGCACAAACGAGCCCAGGTCGCGTCCACGCACGTTGGCACTGACCACCACCACGCGCTTGCCATCCTCGCGGCTCACCTGATTCGGGCCCAGTTGCAGGTTCAGCGTGGCGACCTGCGACAGCGGGATGAAACCGATTTGCCCGGCCCCCTCAGCGGCACTGGCCGGAACCGGAATCAGCAGGCTGGCCAGCCCGTCGACATCGGTACGCAAGGTCTCCGACAGGCGCACGACCATGTCGAAGCGGCGGTCGCCTTCATACAGCGTACCGGCGGTGCGGCCGCCCACGGCAATGGCGATGGCATCCTGCACATCGCCCACATTCAGGCCATGACGGGCGGCCTTGTCACGGTCGATGTCGATGGTCAGTACCGGCAGGCCCGTCGTCTGCTCCACCTTCACCTCGGACGCGCCCGACACCCCTTGCAGGCTGGCAGCGATCTGTGCGGCAGTGCGGTTGAGCACCTCCATGTCGTCACCGAACAGCTTCACCGCCACATCACTGCGCACCCCGGAAATCAGCTCGTTGAACCGCAGCTGAATCGGCTGCGACAGCTCGTAGTTGCTGCCCGGCACACTGGCAGCGGCGCGTTGCACCTGGGCGATCAGCTCATCCCGCGGTTTGCCCGGGTCAACCCATTGTTCGCGCGGGCGCAGCATCACGTAGGCATCGGAAATGTTCGGCGGCATCGGGTCGGAGGCAATCTCGGCAGTGCCGGTGCGGGCAAACACCCGCTCCACCTCCGGCACCTGAGCGATGATCGCCTGCTCCAGGCGCTGTTGCATGTCCACCGACTGCGACAGGCTGGTGCCCGGCACGCGCAGGGCCTGCAGGGCGAAGTCACCCTCGCTGAGGCTGGGGATGAACTCGCTGCCCATGCGGCTGGCCATCACGCCCGACAACAGCACCAGGGCGGCGGCGGCGGCACATGCCAGTTTGCGCCGGCCCAGCACCCAGGCCAGCACCGGGGCATAGCGCTGCCGTGCCGTACGCATCACCAGGCCTTCCTCTTCCTTGACCTTGCCGGTGACGAACAGGGCAATGGCTGCCGGAACGAACGTGACCGAAAGGATCATCGCGCTCAACAGGGCCATGACCACGGTAAAGGCCATAGGGTGGAACATCTTGCCCTCGACCCCGGTCAGGGCAAAGATCGGCAGGTACACCACCATGATGATCAACTGCCCATAGATCAGCGGCCGGCGTGCTTCGCGGGCAGCGGCAAACACCTCATGGAACCGTTCGCTGCGGGTCAGCATGCGACCGTGGCGCTGCTGGGCATGGGCCAGGCGACGGATGGCGTTTTCCACGATCACCACCGCGCCGTCGACGATGATGCCGAAGTCCAGCGCGCCCAGGCTCATCAGGTTGGCACTGACCTTGTTGCTGAACATGCCGGTAAAGGTGAACAGCATCGAAAGCGGGATAACCATGGCCGTGATCAGCGCAGCGCGAATGTTGCCGAGGAACAGGAACAGCACGGCAATCACCAGGATCGCACCTTCGATCAGGTTCTTCTTCACCGTGGCGATGGCTTTCTCCACCAGGTTGGTGCGGTCGTACACCGTCACAGCGACTACGCCCTTGGGCAGGTTGCGATTGATCTCGACCAATTTTGCAGCGACCGCCTGCGACACCGTGCGGCTGTTCTCGCCAATCAGCATGAACACCGTGCCCAGCACCACTTCCCGACCGTTTTCGGTGGCTGCCCCCGAGCGCAGCTCTTCGCCAAGGCCAACCTGGGCGACATGGCTGACGCGGATCGGCGTGCCGTCGACGCTGGAGATAACGATGTTGGCAATGTCTTCGGCCGAGGCCACCTGGCCCGGCGCGCGAATCAGCAACTGCTCGCCATTGCGCTCGATATAGCCAGCGCCAATGTTGGCGTTATTGCGCTCCAGCGCTGCAATCAGGTCGTTGAGGGTGAGCTTGTAGGCCGCCAGGCGCTTGGGCTCTGGTGCAATCAGGTATTGCTTGGCATGGCCGCCAATGCTGTTGACCTCGGCCACACCCGGTACATTGCGCAGCTGCGGCTTGATGATCCAGTCCTGAATCACCCGCAGGTCAGTTGGGGTGTAAGGCGTACCGTCTTCCTTGAGCGCCCCCTCCTGGGCTTCCACCGTCCACAGGAAAATTTCCCCCAGCCCGGTGGAGATCGGCCCCATGCCCGCCTCGATGCCCTCAGGCAATTGCTCGCGGGCCACCTGCAGGCGCTCGTTGACCAGTTGGCGGGCGAAGAAGATATCGGTGCCATCATCGAAAATGACCGTGACTTGCGACAGGCCCGAGCGCGACAGCGAGCGGGTCTGCTTGAGCCCTGGCAGGCCAGCCATCGCGGTCTCGATGGCAAAGGTGATGCGCTGCTCGGTCTCCAGCGGCGAATAGCCGGGGGCGGCGGTGTTGATCTGCACCTGGACGTTAGTGATGTCCGGCACAGCATCGATCGGCAGTTTCTGGTAGCTGTGGATACCCACCGCGGCCATCAGGACCACGGCCAGCATCACCACCAGGCGCTGCTCGATGGCAAATTGAATCAGGCGTTCGAACATGCAGGTGTCCCCGTGATCAGTGGCTGTGCTCGGCCGAGCCCTTGCCCAGTTCCGACTTGAGGACAAAGCTGCCGGCGGCCGCAACCTGAGTACCGGCGGCCAGGCCGCTGGTGATTTCCACCTGGCCAGCATCGCGACGGCCAGTCTTCACCGGGCGCGCCTCGAAGCCTTCCTCCGTGCGGGCGAACACCACGGTCTGCGCCTCCCAGGTTTGCAGGGCGCTTTCCGGCACCGCCACGGCGGCATCGAAGCGGTCGACGCTGACAGCCACATTGACGAACAGCCCGGGGCGCCAGGCGCCATTGGGGTTGGCCAGTGTGGCACGCACAGTGGCGGCACGGTTCTGCTCGCCGAGCAGGCTGCCGACGTAGTTGACCTTGCCCAGAACTTGGGCGCCCAGGTCCGGCGCACTGACCGTGACTTCACGGCCGGTCACCACCTTGCCCAGGTCACGAGGGGCCACGGCGAAGGTGGCCCACACCCGGCTCAGGTCAGACAGGGTGAACGCGTTGCTGGTCTCGTCGACCACCTCGCCCACGGTCAGGTGCTTCTCCACGACGACCGCATCGAAGGGGGCGCGCAGTTCATAGCGGTTGCCGGCACCGGCCGGCCCCACCGCTGCGACCTTCTGCCGAGCATTGGCCAGGGCGATCTCGGCCTCCTGCAGCGCCTGACGTGCCTGCAGGTAATCCTGCTCGGCGCTGATTCGCTCCTGCCACAGCTGTTGTTCCCGTTGAAAGGTCAACCGCGCCAGTTCCAGGCGACGTTGAGCGGCCTGCTGCTCACTGCGCAGGTCGGAGATCTGCTGGCTGGCAATCACCGCCAGTACCTGGCCGCGCTTGACCGCCTGGCCCAGCTCGGCGTGCACCGCTTCGACCACACCCGGCACGCGGGGTACCACATGAGCGGTGCGGTCCTCGTCAAAGCGGATCTCACCCGGGAAGCTGATGGCGGTGCCCAGCTCACGGGGGCCTGCGGCAGCCAGTTGTATGCCAGCCGATTCGATCTGCGCGATAGACAGGTGCAGCTGGCCTTCTTCTTCGCCGTGCTCCTTCTCCGCATGGCCTTCGACGGCCTGCGCTGCAGCATGGCCGTGGCTGTCTTCACTATGGTCGTCATGGGGGGCTTGAGCCTTGGACGCCTGGCCGAGGTTGCCGGTCCAGGCCAGGCCCGTGAGGCCAAGCGCAGCAATGGCGGCAGCCAGAAGGGCTAGCTTGCGTGGGTTAGTCATTGTTGCTCCTGCTATTGGGTTTGTTGCTCACGCCATCGAGATCGCCGTAGATGCGCTCCACTTGTGCACGCGCGTCGGTCGCCGAGGCCAGCGCCTCGAGGTACAGCCCGCGAGCCTCGATCAGCGTGCGCTGGGCGTCGAGTACATCGAGGAAAGCGAACTTGCCCATTTCAAAACCGCGGGTGGCGGTGTCCACGGCCTGCTGCGCAGCCGGCAGGATGGTGCGGTCGTAGGCTTCAACGTCCTGCATCGCCGTCTCCCACTGGCTGATGGCACTACGGGTTTCACTGCGCAGACGCAGCGCCACGGCATTGCGCAGGTCACGCGCCTGGTCGGCACGGCGCGCAGCTGCCAGAACATTGCCTTGGTTGCGGTCGAACAGCGGCAACGGCATGGACAGGCCAACCACGTTCACTCGCTCCCGGTCTTCGCGGCTGTACTGGCTGCCAAGGCTGACGGTGAGGTTGGGGATACGCTGGGCTTTTTCCGCCCCCAGGGAGGCGTCGCCGCGCTCGACCTGGGCAGCGGCCAGGCGCCATTCGGCAGTCTTTTCGACCTGGTCAAGCAAGGTGTCGGCACCCGGCGCAATGCCTGGCGAAAGGTTGGCTGCCTGCAACCGGTCGAAGCTTGCCAGCGGGCTGCCCGTCATCCGGGCCAAGGCCTGGTAGGCCACGCTGCGCTGGGTTTTCGCGCGGCGCACTTCGGCCTGGGCCTGGGCCAGTTGCACCTGGGCACGGGTGGCCTCCACCGGTGATGACTGGCCTGCCGTAACCCGCCCTTGCACCACCCGCAGACCTCGTTCAGTCAACGCCTGCGACTGCTGAGCCAACTCCAGCGCGGTCTGTGCACGCAAGGCAGCGTGGAAAGCCTGCACCACATCGGCCCGCAGGGCGTTGCGCTGGCGCTCCAGGTCAAGCTGGGCAATGGCCTGGCCGGCACCCGCCACGGCGAGACGTGCGCCGCGCTTCCCGCCCAGCTCCAGCGGCTGGCTGAGGGTGACGGTGGTGGTGCTGGTGTCGCGGCGGGTGTCCTCGACCTCCCAGGCCAGCTCCGGGTTGGGGAGCAGCCCGGCCTGGCGCCGTTCGCCATCGGCAATGCCAATTTCACGGCCGGCTGCAGCCAGCTCCGGGTTCTGGGCGAAAGCGGCGGTAAGCGCCTGGGGCAGGCTCAGCACCTGGCTGGCCTGGGCGCCGGTGGCACTGGCCAGCAGCAGACAGAGCAAGGCGATCTTGCGGGGGATGGGCACGAAACAGTCCTCTGGGCGAAGCATTGGCGAGGGACTGTAGAAAGGGCTGGTTATCGGGGCGGTGGCGGCAAGATTACAATTTTGTAATGACGCCCTGCGGTTCGTTGCAGGGGCAGCTTTGCACGGCTGGGTACAGGGCATTCAACGCCCAATAAGTTCGATAATCGCCCACTTTCCCGGTGCGACGATCTTGGCCAATTGACGGAACTAACCAGTCAGTACAAAACTACGTGCATTCAACAACAACAAAGCGATGCCCGTCATGAAGCCCCTTATTCTCGTGCTCAACGGCCCCAACCTGAACATGCTGGGCACCCGCGAGCCTGCCCAGTACGGCCACGAAACCCTCGCTGACCTGGCTCAGGGATGTGCCGACACTGCCCACGCCCACGGCCTGGAAATCGAATTCCGCCAGACCAACCACGAAGGTGAACTGATCGACTGGATCCACGCCGCCCGTGGCCGCTGCGCCGGCATCGTGATCAACCCCGGCGCCTGGACGCACACCTCGGTCGCCATCCGCGATGCCCTGGTGGCCAGCGAACTGCCGGTGATCGAGGTGCACCTGTCCAATGTGCACAAACGCGAGCCGTTCCGTCACTTGTCGTTCGTATCGTCCATCGCCGTCGGTGTCATCTGCGGCCTGGGCAGCCACGGCTACCGCATGGCGCTGAGCCACTTCGCCGAGCTGTTGCAGGAGCGTGCGGCATGAGCCAGCAAGCCATCCTCGCCGGCCTGATCGGCCGCGGCATCCAACTGTCACGTACGCCGGCCCTGCACGAACACGAAGGCGACGCCCAGGCCCTGCGCTACTTGTACCGGCTGATCGACGCCGACCAGCTGCAACTGGATGACAGTGCCCTGCCCGGCCTGCTCGAAGCCGCGCAACATACCGGTTTCACCGGGCTGAACATTACGTACCCGTTCAAGCAGGCGATCCTGCCGTTGCTCGACGAACTGTCCGACGAGGCCCGCGGTATCGGCGCGGTAAATACCGTGGTGCTCAAGGACGGCAAGCGCGTCGGCCACAACACCGATTGCCTGGGCTTTGCCGAAGGCTTGCGCCGCGGCCTGCCCGACGTTGCACGGCGCCAGGTGGTGCAGATGGGGGCCGGTGGCGCTGGCTCGGCCGTGGCCCATGCCCTGCTGGGTGAAGGGGTAGAGCGGCTGGTGCTGTTCGAAGTGGATGCGACCCGTGCGCAGGCGCTGGTGGACAACCTGAACGCCCATTTCGGCGCGGAGCGCGCCGTGCTTGGCACCGACCTGGCCACAGCACTGGCCGAAGCGGACGGGCTGGTCAACACCACGCCGGTGGGCATGGCCAAGCTACCGGGCACGCCACTGCCGGTGGCGTTGCTGCATCCCCGCCTGTGGGTGGCAGAGATCATCTACTTCCCGCTGGAGACCGAACTGCTGCGCGCGGCCCGGGCACTGGGCTGCCGCACACTGGATGGCAGCTACATGGCGGTGTTCCAGGCGGTGAAGGCATTCGAGCTGTTCAGCGGGCGGCAGGCGGATGCGGCGCGGATGCAGGCGCACTTTGCCAGTTTTACCTGAGTAGGTCGCCGTTGGCTGCTTCGCGGGTTCACCCGCGAAGCAGCCAACAAAGGCCAATCACCCTTTTTCATCCAGCAACGCCTGTATCACCTGTTCCTGCTCGCCATAATCCCCCTCGCCAACGTGCACATGGCGCACCTGCCCCTTGCGGTCGACAAAGTAATGCGCCGGCCAGAACTGGTTGCCCCAGGCATTCCACACCTTGTAGTCATTATCTACCGCCACCGGATACCCGATACCCAACCGGGCTACCTTGTCCCGCAAAGTCGCCACATCATGCTCGTAGTCGAACTCGGGCGTGTGTACCCCCACCACCACCAGTCCTTGATCGGCATAGCGCCGCGCCCAATCATTCACATGCGGCAGGCTGCGCCGACAGTTGATGCAGTCCCAGGTCCAGAAGTCCACCAGCACCACCTTGCCCTTGAGCCCCGGGGCATCCACGGGCGGCGAATTCAACCACTGGCTGGCGCCTGACAGCGACGGCATGGCGCCGTAGCTGTCGCGTGCCTTCAGGTGCCCAGCCAACCCAAGCCCCATCAGCGCCAGCGCAAAACCACCTGCCTTGAGCATCCGGCGCCGATCAATTGTCATGGCAACCGCCCGTGGCGTAGGTGCGGTACTGCACGCTTTGCCGCTGGCCATGGGAGTCAAGGTAGTCCATTCGGGTGTTCACCAGGCCGCAGGCGTTGCTCTGATCGTCCTGCACCGACAGCACTTTCTTCACATCCAGAGGCTCACCGTAGCGGTACTGCATGACCCCGCCATCCTGCATCGGGGCCGTGGCGGCCTGGGCAGCGATGGCGCCGAAGCTGAGCACGGCGAACAGGCTGGCGCTGGCGATAGTCTTGACGTTCATGGCATCTCTCCTGGGTAACACTTGGGGGGTGGGGAGTGTTGCTCCCCGGTCGAGAGCCATTTCACGTCAGCCAGGTATCCCGCATGTGTCTCCCAGCGTTGTGATATGCGTCCTGCTGTATCCCTACCCGTGCCAGATACACTGCAATACAAACTCCCGCAGGCAAGGGCGAACGCGCTCGGTACACTGCGCCCAACCCCCTTTGCACAGGAACCCAGCGCATGGAACACGTCGATCACATCCTGATCGTCGACGACGACCGCGAGATCCGCGAACTGGTCGGCAACTACCTGAAGAAGAACGGCCTGCGCACCAGCATCGTTGCCGACGGCCGGCAGATGCGCGCCTTTCTCGAAGCCAACAGCGTCGACCTGATCGTGCTCGACATCATGATGCCTGGCGACGACGGCCTGCTGTTGTGCCGCGAGCTGCGCGCCGGCAAGCACCGCAATACGCCGGTGCTGATGCTGACCGCCCGCAATGACGAAACCGACCGCATCATCGGCCTGGAAATGGGCGCCGACGATTACCTGACCAAACCGTTCTCGGCCCGCGAACTGCTCGCCCGCATCAACGCCGTGCTGCGCCGCACACGCATGCTGCCGCCCAACCTGACCATCAGTGAAAGCAGCCGCCTGCTGGGTTTCGGTCAGTGGCGTCTGGACACCACCGCGCGCCACCTGCTCGACAGCGAAGGCACCCTGGTGGCCCTGAGTGGCGCCGAGTACCGCCTGCTGCGGGTGTTCCTCGACCACCCGCAGCGGGTGCTCAGCCGCGAACAGCTGCTTAACCTGACCCAGGGCCGCGAAGCCGACATCTTCGACCGCTCCATCGACTTGCTGGTCAGCCGCCTGCGCCAGCGCCTGGGTGACGATGCCCGCGAGCCCAGCTGCATCAAGACCGTGCGCAGCGAGGGCTACGTGTTTTCGCTGCCGGTGCAATTGCTCGAGTCCCCCTCATGAAATGGCCGCGCACCCTGGCCTCGCGCCTGGCGATGATCTTCTTCACCGGCCTGGTGTTGGCTTATGGTCTGTCGTTCGGCCTGCAGGCCTACGAGCGCTACATCAGCAGCCGTTCGATGATGCTCAGCAACCTCGAACAGGACGTGGCGACTTCGGTTGCCATCCTCGATCGCCTGCCTGCAGCCGAGCGTGCCGCCTGGCTGCCGCGCCTGGAACGGCGCACCTACCGCTATCGCCTCGACCAGGGCCTGGCAGGCGAAGCGATGGCCAGCAGTGACCCACCGATGGCCGCCGCGTCGATCGTCAAGGCCATTGGCAGCGACTACCGCCTGACCTTCCTGGAAATCCCGGGGCCCAATGCGCACTTCCAGGCGCACCTGAACCTGGCCGACGGCGCGCCACTGACCATCGACGTGACGCCAGCAACAGTCCCGGTAGCCCGTTGGTTGCCCGTGGTGCTGCTGATTCAGCTGGCTGTGCTGTTGCTGTGTACCTGGCTGGCGGTACGCCTGGCCATCGGCCCGCTAACCCGTCTGGCCCAGGCAGTGGACAACCTCGACCCGGACCAGCCCGGCGTGCAACTGGATGAAAGCGGCCCACGCGAGGTGCGTTACGCTGCCGTGGCCTTCAACGCCCTGCAGGCGCGCATTGCTGCCCACCTCAAGGAACGCATGCAGTTGCTGGCAGCCATTTCCCACGACCTGCAAACACCGATCACTCGCATGAAGTTGCGGGTCGAAGTGATGGATGAGGGGGTCGAAAAGGACAAGTTCGGGAGCGACCTGGATGAAATGGAACACCTGGTGCGCGAAGGCGTGGCTTACGCCCGCAGCATGGACAGCAGCACCGAAGCGACCTGCCGGGTCAACCTTGATGCCTTTCTCGACAGCCTGGTATTCGACTACCAGGACAGCGGCGCCCAGGTTGAACGCCACGGCAGCAGCGGGACTCTGCTGGAAACCCGCCCGCATGCGCTGCGCCGGGTACTGGTGAACCTGGTCGACAACGCCCTGAAGTTTGCAGGTGCTGCCGAGCTGCAAGTGTCACGCGAGGGCAGTACCACCATCATCCGCGTGCTCGACAACGGGCCAGGGATACCCGGTGACGAGCTGGATGAAGTGCTCAAGCCGTTCTACCGGGTGGAAGGTTCACGCAATCGCAGCACGGGTGGCACCGGCTTGGGATTGGCCATTGCCCACCAGCTGATCCAGGCCATGGGGGGCCGGCTGACCCTGAGCAACCGCGAACAGGGCGGATTGTGCGCGCAGATCGAACTCTCCTGAAGTGCATCTGCGATCGTTGGCAGGAACGGCCTTGGATCTCGATCGGGCCGTTCCTGTAAACCGCGAGGTCGCCTCTACATACAGATACACAACTGCATCCCCCTGACACACTGCAGATACCCCGCCTCGAGACACTCCCGGTCACACAACCACACCCCGGGAGTCCCTGATGAAAGCCCTCACCTTGCCCTCCGGCTGGAAGCTGTTCGCCGCCCTCGCCGGCCTGACCTTGGCGATGACTGCCGTAGTCCTGGCCAGCCAACCTGACCCGGACGGCTTGCGCAGTGCCATTCGTGCCACCGCACGCAGCTCGTTCGCACTGTTCCTGCTGGCGTTCCTGGCCTCGTCGCTGGTGACCTTGCTGCCTGGCACATCAAGCCGCCGCATCCTTCAGGAGCGACGCTACCTGGGGTTGGCATTCGCGTTCTCCCACACCGTGCACGGCGTGCTGATTTATCGCTACGCCCAGCAATTTCCCGAGCTGTTCTGGGCCGGCCGCACACTGACTTCCAGCCTGCCCGGCACAGTCGGCTACCTGTTCGTGCTGCTGCTCACCGCCACCTCGTTCAAGCCCCCCATGCGGCTGTTGGGCGGCCGTGCCTGGCAAGCGCTGCACAGCAGCGGCATGTGGGTACTGGCTGCCGTGTTCTGCCTGTCGTTCTACAAACGCATCCCCATGGGCGGGTGGTACCCGCTGGCGTTCGCCCTGATGTTCAGCGCCATCGCCGTCAAGCTCACCGCCAAAGTGGCCCGTAAACAACGCCGCAGCACCCGCGCCCTTGCCTGAAGAGAGCACCGCAAATGACGACCTTGACCCGTACCCTGACCACCGTTGATCGCCTCGGCAGCTGGAGTGCCGACGTGCCATTACGGGTATTTTTGGCCTGGGAGTTTTTCGAATCCGGCCTGGAGAAATTCAACGGCAGCAACTGGTTCGCCGACCTGCAGTCCAACTTCCCGTTCCCCTTCAACCTGCTGCCCGCGGAGCTGAACTGGCAGCTGTCGATGTGGGCCGAGTTGGTGCTGCCGTTGCTGCTGCTGTTGGGCCTGGGTACCCGGCTGGCATCGTTGGGTTTGATGGTGGTCACCGTTGTAGCGATAGCGGCAGTGCACTGGCCGGCGCACTGGTCGGGCCTGGCGGAGCTGGCCCAAGGCTATACCATTACCGACCAGGGCTTCGGCAATTACAAATTGCCATTGATCTACCTGGTGGCGTTGCTACCCCTGCTGCTCAAGGGCGCCGGGCGCCTTAGCCTCGATCATTGGCTTGGCATGCGGTTCGGCAGATGAGGGTTGGGGGCTGCTGCGCAGCCCCCAATGCCTTCAAACGGTTCCGACAATGACGCCCTGCTCGCGCAATGCCTCCAACAATGCCAACCCTTGCTGCACATCCCCGCCCAATGCCTGCAGCCGCTCTCTTCCAGTTCCCTGCTCCACCAGCAACCGATACGCCATAGGTGCCAACCGGGCAAAACGCACCTGCAACCGGGCATCGCGATAAACCAGCAGCAAGCTCGGCGATGCTGGGGCAGCCGTTGGCTGGTAGTCCACGCCAATGCTTTCTACCGGCCAACGATAGGCCAGCACCCGCGCCACACAAGACAACAACGGCGCTCCAGCCAGCAGGTCACCACCCGGGTCATGCGCCGGGTCCTCGGCATCGCTCAGGTACAGTTGCGCCTCGACCCACTCATAGTGCGCCAGCTCCAGCTGCCAAGGGGTGTCCAGCGCCACACGTTGCAAGTAGTCGACGAACGTCTCGGCAATTTCGGTAAACAACGGCGTCTGGCAACGGTAACTGGCGTAGAAATCACGTACTCGGGCATGCCAGCGCTGCTCGCCCAACGCCTGGCGCATGACCGGGAAGCTGCCAGCCAGCAACCCTTCGATGGCGCCATAGAACAACTCACGGTAAACCTTCAGGCGGCGGGCCTCGACGCCGGGCGGCGGGGCATGGCGCTGTGGGTCGCGCAGGTGACGGGCCAAGGCATACTGCTGCGCACGCAGGGTCTCATTCATCTGCTTGCCCTCCGGCAGCGCATTGCACAGCACGCATACGCGCCGTCTCGGCCAACAGTTCGGCCAAGGGCGGGTAGTTGAAATCACGTTCAAGCACCGTCGGCTTTACGCCAAAGCGCACGCAAGCGCTGGCGTACAGCGTCCAGACATCCTCCTTCACGGCCGCCCCGTGGGTATCCACTTTGAGGTCAGGCGCTTCATCGTAATGCCCGGCAACGTGCATCCCGGTCACGCGCGCCGGGGGCAAGCCTGCAAGGAATTGCTGGGCGTCGTAGCCATGGTTGCAGGCGTTGACATAGACATTGTTGACGTCCAGCAGCAGGTCACAATCCGCTTCTTCGAGCACCGCCTGGATGAAGTCGAGTTCGCTCATCGCCTGATACGGCGCGGCGTAGTAGCTGATGTTCTCCACGGCAATGCGCCGCTCCAGCTGCTCCTGAGCCTGGCGTATGCGCGCGGCCACATGGCGTACGGCTTCATCGGTGAACGGGATGGGCATCAGGTCGTACAGGTGCCCGTCATCACTGCAGTAGCTCAGGTGCTCGCTGTACAGTCGCACCTGGTATCGCTCGAGAAACTGCCGGGTCTGCTCAAGGAAATGGCGGTCCAGCGGGGCACTGCCACCCAGCGATAAAGACAACCCATGACAGGTGACAGCAAAGCGCTCCGCCAACTGGGCCAAGCCCTTGCCATAGGCGCCACCCACGGCAATCCAGTTTTCCGGCGCACACTCGAGAAAGTCCACTGCACCCGCCTCCATGGCCAGCAGTTCCGGCAACAGGCCGCGACGCAAGCCTAGCCCGATGTTCAACATCGCAGGACACATAAAAGTTCTCCAACAAGCACAACGCCCCACCTGGCCAGCAGGAGGAGCGTTGTGGCGTTTCATGGGGTAGAACGTCAGGGCTTGCCGGTCAGGTGGCTGAACAAGCCATCAGGCATGGCTTTGCCATTGGCCTGATAAATCGCCTTGAGGTGATCGGCCGCTTCCTGCTCGGAGATGAAACCGTCATGGTTGCGGTCGATCGTGTCGAAATCACGGGCACGGTCCTTGGCCACCGCCAGAAACTCATCGCGCGAGACCTTGCCATCGTGATTGCTGTCGGTTTTGGCGAACGAGGCGTCACCGCACTTGCCTTCACCACACTTGCCCTCAGCCCCAGCCTTGGCGCCGGCGCCGCACTTACCCTCACCGCACTTGCCTTCGCTCTGGGAAGCCTTGCCGCTCCCCCCGCACTTGCCCTCACCACACTTGCCCTCGCCGGCCACTTTGGCCGAGGCCAGTTGGTAACCTTGAGCCAGCGGCTCGACGGCGAACGCACTGTTGCTCAATGCCATGCTGCCGATCAGGGCGGCGCCGAGCAGGCCGAGGGTGTTTTTTGCTTGAGTCATGATGCAGCTCCACTGGGGTTGGAAAGTGGAGCCATTAGGCCGTTGCGGTTTGTCGTGGATGTATCGTGCCAGGCGCACTTTTGTATGGCAGTAGGTCTGCAGCACAGGCAGATACAGTGCGATACACACCACCCGGCAACGGGCCCCAAGTTGCCTTGGGGCCATCAGGCGTGATCAGTCTTCCAGCGGTTTGGGCGGGGCCGCTGGCTTGGCGGGCTTGGCCGGCTTGCTGTCCTTGTCCTTGGCTTGCGGGGCCGCCGCTACGGGCTCGGGCGCCGCCACCGCCTTTTCGCTGGCAGGCAGTTCATCGACCGCTTTGAGGATCACCTGTGGGTCGATGGCCTCGCCGGTGTCGTCGTCCTTGAGCATGTGCCGCTCACCGTCCTTGCCCACCAGGATCACCTTGGTACCCTTGCTCGCACCCAGCTTCAGTTCCCGAATCAGGGCCATTGTGGTCTGCTGCTCGAGGTTCTTGTCCTCTCGCTTGCCCATCATGTTGGCGACGCTGTACAGGACAAGGTTGCGCTCCTTGAACGCTGCCTGGGTGGCCGGGTCCTCGAGCGCTTTGTTCAGCCCTCGCAACGTTGGGTCGGCACTGCTGGGAGCGATAACCACCAATGGTCTGGCCTTGCCCAGTTCCTTGGCTAGAGGCGCATCACTGTCTGCGGCAAACAGGGGGCCGGCAACAGCAAGCAAGGTTGCGAGGGTCAGTGACCGGACAAGCATGCGTATCTCCTTATTGTCTCGATAAACCAATGACTACAGATCACGGAGAAAAATCCGACAGGGAGCCTAAACCACTTCATTCCAGAACGGGGTGTGTAAAAGTAACTGTCGATTTCCGAGCCACCTGAAGCCAAGACTACGGCGCTGGTACAAACCACATTCAGCTTGACTGAGCATAGCCCAAAGCCGCTTTGGCAGGGCCGGGCAAGCCCTTACCCTGAGCGCATGTCAACGTACATCGATCGAGGGCCCCTTGGGTCCCATTTCCATCGCTTGAATCGTCATATCCAGCATCAGTCCTCTGCGTGCAGCGCGCTGAGCATCACGAATGGCATCCGCCTGGTCGATCCTGGCCCCTTCGCTCAGCGCTTCGTCGTCAAGCACGGTTTCAAGCTGCCTTCTGAACGGCAGGTCGACCGCAGCGAATCGCTCAGGATGGGAACGCTCCAGGTGCGCCTGCCAAAATTCACGGTCAACCATGGAGCGGGCAATCTCTTCCGGTGTCTCTGCATCCCGCACCGCAGCCTCTGCCTCTGCAAGGTCCGCCTCCAGGACGCCAGAGATCGCAAGAAAGCTCATTTCTCCCACCTGCAATGGCAGGTCGAGACGCTCCCTCAGCCCGATCCTGAAAGCCAACCCCACCTCGCTTCCTTCCAGCGTCCTGCCATGCTGTAGCGCCCATCGGGTAGCGAACATGTCGACTGCATCCTGGCGCCAAAAACGTCTGCCCAGGTCTAGCAAAGCGCGTTCGCTTTCTCCCTGAGCCGCGTGCTCAACCTGCCAAACCAGCAAATTCAGTTCAAGGTTGCTCAAGCACCAGGTTGCACCGTCCTGGCACCCCCACTCATCATTGGCCACTGACAGCAAGTTCTGCCGCAGCTCTGGCGTAATGGCCATCGCTTGCAATACCGCCATTACCCGATTGCCCAGTGCACGCGCGTTGACACGAAAGTCTTCGGACAGCAACAACTGGCGAAGCACACGGAAAAAACGCTCGGCGTCCTGCCCTGCATCCAGCGAGTCCCAGGCAGCAAGCATCAAGCCGCGATGCTCCGGGGCCACGGCATCCCCCCAGACTTCACGCGCGTGCTGCAGGCGCAGAAGCACTTGCTCCTCGTCGAGGGCCGGATCGACGCTGCTCAACGAAGCCTGCAAGCGTAACGTCTGGGCCTCGCCCAAGGGGTTCGCATTCAAGCGAAACCGCCGCCGATGCCACACGGGCAACTGGTAGAAACCCTCTGGAATGTGCCTGATCCGGTTATCCCGCAAGTCAACGGATACCAACTGAGCGTTGTCGAACACGCCCAGTGGAAACTGCGAGATCTGTGTGTCGCGCAAGTTCAGCCAACGCAACTCAGCCAAACCCGCCAACGTGAACCGGCTCCCCAGGGGGTTGTGGGACAGGTCGAGAGACTGCAGGCTCGTGCAACTGGCCAATGTGGCGGTTTGTGCAGTGTTCAGGACGATCCGGTTGTTGGTCAGGCTCAGATGCCGCAACTGCGGTATCTGCAGCAACGGCTGCGGAAGGCGCGTCAACAGGTTCCCTCCCAGATCGAGGGTTAGCAGGTTAGGGAAAGCCAGCAATAGGCTGCTGGGCACCTCCAGAAGGTCAAGGTGCAGCAGCGACAGGCTGGTCACACCTCTGAAGCTGACCTGTGGGGGTATGTTGGGCAAGCCGCTCGATCTGAAATTGCAGAACATGACGTGGAGGTTTTCCTGTGCATTGATCTGCAGTTCCCCCACGCCCACCGACCGCCGCCAACAGTTGAACAACGTCTGGCGTAAAGCCTCTCGATCTTCCCTGACATCGCCCTGCCCTCGTGCCACCCAGGTATTCAGTGTGATGCGCAGGATGGCGAACTCATTGCGAAGGTCAGTCAGTACGTGTTCAATCTGCTGCCCTGAACGCCTGGCGTCATCGGCGAAGGTCTCGACCTGCTCATCACTCAACCACGGAAAGAGATCGCGCAGCGTTGCCCTCAGGGCACTCCCCCTTGATGCGAACCCACCTACTCCGCCACCACCCAGTGGGTAGCCAATACGTCCATCGGCCAAGCGCATGGGCCCTCGGACAGCACCTGGGCGTACCGCGCCAAGCAAACGACTGATCTCATCACGATGGCGTGCCGCTTCGCGCGCCAGTATCACCCTGAGGTTGTGCGTAAATGGATCGCCGATCCCCATCGCCGCCCTCTGCGCTTCGGTATAGGCTGGCGCCATGACGTCAAACAACTCACCTGCCTCACCCAGCGCCGTGCCCTGGCTGCCATGCAGTTGAAACGTACCGTTCACGTGCACCAGATCGAACGCCCGCTGCCCTTGCTCGGTCTTCGCCAGCATCGGCCCGCCCAGGCAACCTTCGTACAGGCGCCAGCACACACCTTCACCTCCGGGTAGATACCGCAACAAGCCCAAGGCCACCCGTGCCAGGTCTGCATGCTGCGGGGTATCAAGGTACAACGCTTCAAATACCCGAGCCTGGCGGGTAGCCAGCACACTGCCCCTTGCCGCTTCGGCGAGCCCCAGTGCAACCCTGCCGCTGGACAGCAGCCGCGTGCGATCAATGCTGCTGGCGGCCTGTACCAGTGCTTGCGCAGTGCGCGCGCTCAGCCCCGGGAACACCCGGCGCAACGCCGCGCTGCCAGCGGTGTCGCTGGGCTGCAAGGCTTCGAAAAGGTGCTGCAGCAGTGTTCGGCGCTGTGTCCATGCCAACGCGGCCAGTGCCTGATCTGTCAGGCCACTCGCGCCTGGCAGGCGCCGAGCGTGATCGAGCACTGTTGTATCTGCTACCGGCTCGCCGCTGCGCAGACGGCCAATCATGCTGCGGATGCGTTGATCAAGCCTGACCCGCTCCACACTGTCGATCATCCCGGGGCTCGGTGCCTGGGCGTGTACATGCAGGCCACGCAGGTCGTCGCCATCAAGGCCATGGAACAGCAGAACCTCATCGATCTGTTCGTCATTCAGCCTATTGAAGGGTTCGCCCAAACGCCGGAACATGCGGTATTTGTCGGTCCACCGAGCCGGTTGCTCGCTCCACAAACGCCAGGCACCTGCGCCATTGTGGCGCAGCAACGGCCCGTGGCCGTCGACCGGATACAACTGCCATTGATCATCACCCGCCTCTGCCACGCGATAGTGATGCCCGTCCATTTCGATCCAGGCCCGCCCGTCCTGACGCCGAATACCCAAGGCATCCCGGCTCGAGGCCGCAACGGGGGCCTGGCTTTGAAACAGGGTCAAGTCGTGTTGCCAAAGTTTCTCAGTGCCGTCCTCCAGCCGGGCCGGCACCATGGCATCGACCTTCGCAGAGCGTGCCCAAACCCGTCGAGCGACACCCACCCCGGCGACTGTGGTCGCCAGCACGGCAAGGTCTGTCGCCACGTGGGTCAAATGGTCGAGCGCCTCCTGACGATCGCCTTGCTGCCAGGCCTCGGCGCCATGGTAGACCTCACCCAGCAGTTCGCAGGCCGTCACGGCCAGCAGCGCCAGGCCAACCCCGGGCACAAAGAAACTGGCCAGGTTGAGCAGCGCCCATCCTTCGGCTGCAAGGCGCAGGTCATGCTGGCGCTGAACCTCACGATCCAGTCTGGCCACAGGCACCGCGATCATCGCCGCATCGTCCTTGATCTGGTGGATACGTGCCTGTGCCAGGCTGATGAACAACGGCTGCGGGTAAGCCTGCAAGCGCGGTTCGAGATCACGAAAAGCCCAGCCCGGCAGGTCATCGAAGCGCTCCGCGACCTGGGCGAAAAAAGCCTGGCTGTCGCGCCGCAGCACGAAGCGGCTGAAAAAACGCTGGTAAGCCTTGTCTCGCAAGCAACGGCCCAGTTCGCGATTAAGTTTGTCGAGGCTCTCGAACGCGCGCCAGGGCGAAAAAGGGTCTCCAGGCACGTAAAGCAACACCCGACGCGTCGTGTTGAACAAAACGCCCTGCTCAACCACTACGAACACGGTCACCTGCTCAATCTGGCAACCCAGCAATTTCAGTTGCCTGGCCTGCACAAGGTCGCCCGCCAAGCGCGGCAGTTGTCCCTTCTCGCACACAGCCACCATCACATTGAGTTCGCTGGCATCCAGCGTTCCCTCTTGCCTGGCTTTGTAGGCGTCCACAAGCATGGTGTAGCGCGTGGCATCTACAAGCTGCGATACCAGGCGCTCGGCACTGCCAGAGGGCGTGAGGATGGCATCCAGATGACGTTGATAGCGCTCACCCAGGTCCAGCTCACGACACAGTCCGGCAAACTCGATGCTCGTAGGGGGTTTGACCGTGCCGTGGCGTGGAAGCAGCAGGCGGTTACCGCGCGGCTGGCCACCTTCCTGCGCCTGCGCGTCCGTGAAGTTGCGCAATGCCACTTCGAGCAGCGGCTTTTCTTCATAGACCACGGTAGTCAGGTGCGCGCCCACCGGCTGACTGTTGATCACAGCTTCCCGGCGGCCCTCCAGGAACCTGAGCACGTGCGGGTTACGGCCAAGCCCGTAACGCTCGTCGAGGGCCTTTCCCAGGGCTGATGCGACGAAACTGTCGAGGCCTTCGATGCCTCGCAGCACCGTGTTCACTTGCTCACAGCAGCGAAGGCTGTTTGACAATGCCCTGCCGATCTCAGGCAGTTGCTCAGCGGGTGCATGACGCAACCAGGGTGGCAGGCGCCTGCCGATGATGCCGTCCTGGAACGCGTCGATGGCGGCCTGTGCATCTGACGGCAAAGTGGTGTCCATAGCGGGGGCCTCTTCATGAAAAGAGGCCAGACTAAGTTGCCTGCTCCCCGCCAGGCGCTATATAGCTAATGCCTGCGTTCAGACAACCGCCAACCCGCTAGCTGAGCGGACGCTGCACCGTGTTCCGGTCCAGCGCCTCCAGCGTCAACTGCAGCAACACCGCATGCTCGCGTTGCTGATTGCGGATCTGCAGCCGCGCGATTTCCTCGTCCCGATTCCCCAGCGCCATCAGCCGTTCCAGCTCAGCGTGCATGGATTGGGGCACTTGCAAGCGAACCGCGCAGGCCTTGCGCAAGTAATCCTGCCAGAACCACTGGCGTGACAGGTAATCAGCAATGCCCTCCCGGGTCTGTCGCGCCAGAACCCTTTCACGGGCCAGAAGAAGGTCCTGGCTACTCAAGGCAGGGATACCTGCATAGAGCATTTCATCGGGTTGGCCAGGCAAGTCCAGAGACTTGCGCAAGCCGATTCGATAGGCCAAGGCGAATTCGATCGATTCAGCGCTCGCCCCCACCCGATGAGCATGTTCAGCGGCAATTTGCTCAAGCACCGCCAACCGCCACATCCGGGCACCGAGCTTCAGCAAGGCCCGTTCAGGCCGGGCAGATCCGCTGTGCCTCGTGCGCCATATCATCACTCGCAGTTCCAGGTTGGCGAAACGCGCGGTGGCGTTATCCTGGCAACCGGTCGCCGCAGCGTGCTCGAACAGCTCCTGCCTGAGGGCATCATGCTCAGACATCGCCTGGAACATGTCGAACATGCGGGCCGCGAGCGCGGATGCAGTCGATGAGAAACTGAAGGCGCCCGATTCTGTCAGCATCGACAGGGTATTGAAGAACGCTTCCGATTGCTCCTCGGCCTCCAGATAGGCCCACAGTGCAGCCATTTCATCTCGACGTTCGACAGGCAGCGCATCCAGAATGCGCAACCGGTAAGGCACGCGACTGGCCTCAAGCAAATGCCAGTTTGATAACCCATCCTGCGCGCCCCCCAACCGATTGCCGGAAAGCTCGACCCTGCCCAAGCGCCACAGCTGCGACTGATGAAAACCCTCGGGCAGTTCAGAAATACGGTTGTCGCTGAGGTTCAGGGTGTGCAGTTCTGGCGCGTCCATCAGCCCGTAGGGGCACTCGGGCAACTGGGTGTTCGACAGGTAGAGGGCATTCAGCTCGGTCATTGCCTGGACGGAAAATGCCCTGCGCAACGGGTTGTCCGAAAGGTTCAGGTACACCAGGGATCGGCAATCTGCCAGGACCAACGCCTGGCCTTGGTCGAGGGCGATCTGGTTACCAGACAAGTCGAGCACCTCCAGCTTCTGGACAAGCATCAGAGGCAATGGCAAACGCCGGAGTCGGCAATGGGTGATTTCCAGGTTGCGCAAGTTGGGAAACGCCCGCAGAAACTCATCCGGAACGTGCTCCACGCGCATGGCGCGCAAGGCCAGGATCGAAACGTGGGGAAAGCCCACTTGCGCGGGCAGGGCCGGCAGGTGGCCCAAGCGGCTGATGGTCTGGGTCAGCATGAAGCGCCCATCGTCCAGTGCCGCTTGCCCTTGCAGTTCCGGCACAAGACAGCGCCAGCAGTTGATCAACCCCTTTCTGAATTCACGCCGGGCGGCCAGTTCTGGTGACAGCAAGGCACTGCGTGCCCACTGGGTCAAGTGCCTCTTGAGCACCCCGTATTGCTGTTCCAGCCTATGTAACCTGGCCTGCGCGTCGCCTGATGCGAGCCAGTGCCCGATCTGCTCGTCACTGAAAGCTGGGTACAGATCACGCAGCCGAGCCTGAAGCGCCCTGGGCCTGTTCCGCCCCAGCGCCCCCCAGAACCTGCCGCCCGCCAAAGGGTAGCCAACCCTGCCATCCGCCAGACGTTGCGGCGGGAGAAACGAGCCGGTCGGCTGTTCCAACCTGAGCAGACTCACCACGGTCTGGCGTTGCTCGATAGCAACGTCGGTCAGCGCCTGGCGCAGCGCAGGCACAAACGACCGGCCTTGGCCGATGGCCACTTGCGATGCGTCGTCATAGGCTGCGGCCAAGGTCTCGAACAACTCCCCCCTCTCACCGGCAACCGTGTGCGTTCGGGTACGCAGGCGGAACAGCCCATGATGATGAAGCAAGTCAAACGTCTGCCCCGATCCCTCGACCGTCAATAACGGCTCGCTGGCATCACCGTCGTACAATCGCCACCCGGGCCCGCCAGCCCCCGGCACATGCACCAGCAGATTAAGTACCACACGCGCCAGGTCGAGGTTTTGCGGCGTATCGATGCTCAGCGCCTCATACACCCGCGCCATTCGAATTCGCGCAACCTGCAACCTTGCTGCCTCGGCCATCGGCAACGGCACGCGCCCCGTCTCACGCAAAAGCTGCAGGTCATCCTCGCTGGCATCGCGTAGCACCTCATCCGCAGCCAGGCGGTGCAGGCTGGCAAAATTCTGCCGTAAGAGACGGCCCGTTTCCGTGTCGGGATTCTGCTCTTCGTACACCGCCTGCAGCAGTGCTCGTCGCCCGGCCCAAGCCACATCGGCCAACGCTGCTCCGTCCTTGCCGGCGGCCTGTGGAAGGCGCATGACCTGCTCCAGCAGTAGCGGGTCTGCCGTTACCCCTCCCTCGCGCAAGTGGTTGATCAACGTCCCAATCCTGCCGGCGAGCCGCACGCGTGCGACGGTGTCGACCAGCGCTGCTTCCGGCGCAAGGCCATACACATGCCATGCCCGAAGGTGCTGATCATCGAGGCCATGGATCGCCAGCGACTGGTCGATCTGCGCATCGTCAAGGTCGCTGAATGGCCCGCCCAGGCGGCGGAACAACTGGCGTGTGTCGCCCCACTCGGCGGGCTGTTCGCACCACAGCCGCCACGCGCCGGCCCCATTGTGACGGAGCGGCGGCGCATAGCCCTGGTAAGGGAGCAATTGCCACTGTTCATCATCATTGTGCCAGGTCACCTCATACCAGTGGCCGTCCATGCTGATCCAGCGGCGCTCGCCAACACGGTGCACACCCTCCATGTCCAGCACCGCCGTGTCTGACGGGCTTTCGCAGCGATAGGGGCTGAGGTCTGCGTTCCACAGCTTTTCCTCACCGTTTTCCAGCTGCGCCGGTACCAGGTTGTCCACCTCGGTCCAGGCGCGTCGAGCCGTGGCGACGACGGCAACGGTTGCCCCCACCGCCAGCAGCCCTTTGCCAACCTTCAGCAGGTGCGCCAGTGCCGCATTGCGTTCGTTGTCCTGCCAATCCCCTACAGCCTGGAACGTCTGCTCAAGCAGTTCCCAGGCCATCACCCCCAACAACACCGCGCCGATGCCCGGAACGAAAAACCCTGCAACACCCAACAGAGTCCAGCCTTCAGCACGCAAACGGCGGGCGTGTTCGGCCTGGACCTCGCGATCAAGCAAGGCTACGGGCGGGGCGATCACCGCAGCATCGTCCTTGATCCGCGCAATCCAGTCGTCAGCAAGGTGTTCGAACAGTGGCAGGCGATAGGCAAAGGTCTGCTCATCGAGGTCGCGGGTTGCCCAGCCGGGCACGTCATCGAGGCGCTCACTGACGGCCGAGAAGAATCGCTGGCTATCGCGTCGGCGCACGAAGCGGTTGAAGAAGCGCCGGTAGTCATCTTCGCGCAGGCGTTTGCCAAGCACCCGGCGGGCATAATCTTCCAGGTCGCTGCGCACGCTCCAGGGGCCGTGCGGGTCACCCGGTACATAGACCAACACGCGCTTGCTGGTGTTGAACAACAAGCCCGCGTCGATCACGTCCAGCACGACGATCTGCTGCAAGCGGCAACCGAACACCGCCAACTGCCGCACGCGAACCGAGGCGCCTTCGAGCTTGCCGAGCGTGTCCTTGGTGCAGAGCGCCACCACCCACTGCAGTTCGTCTGCGCTCAATACGCCCTGCGCCCTGGCCTGCAGGGCATCCACCAGCATGCTGTAGCGTTGCCGTCGCGTCAGCAATCCCCTGACTTCGGGCTGAAGTACCGAATCCAGATGCGCCTGGTATTTCTGCCCAAGATCCAGCGCTCGACACAGCCTGGCGAAGCTCGGTGCAGACAGCTCACTACGCCTTGCGCCGCGCACATCGACCAGGCAATTACCCTGTGGCTGGTCGCGCTGCTGTTCTGCGGTGAAATTGCTCAAAGCGGCCTCGAGCAGAGGGATGTCGTAGTAATCGCTGCCGACAACCGGAAGCCGACTGGTTACATAATGGATCGTGGGCGAGGTAAAGGTGTACCACTGGCGAAAGGACAGGCGATCGACGTCAAGGTCGCCGTGGGCACCGAGCGCTTGCTGCAGCAAGGGCTGGGTAAATGCATTCAGGTTGCGTAGCCGCGCCAGCGATGACACCAAGCCTGCGCGGCAGGCCAGCAGTTCAGGCAGCGCCTCGTTCAGCAAGGTGAATTCGGCCATGCTCAGCCGCTTCATCCAGGCCGGCAGCCGCTGTGCAATGTAGTGATCCTGGCATGCTTGTGCCATGGCAAGGGTATCGACCGCAGCCGATGGTTGACGGCTATTGTTCTGCATCTCTGCCTCCGCGACGACATGGAGGACCGAGTCTGAAGACTGTAGCGTCAGGCTGACGCCTAGCTATCTACCACCTGTTCAGAACAGCAGTAACTGATGGTCGGCAAGGCGCGCGAAATCATCGCCGACAAAGGGCAGGATGGCGTCGGCCACCGGCAGTAGCTGACGGCTGATGTAGTGATCGTAATCGATCGGTGCCTGCAGGTTTTCCAGCGGCTCAGGGCCGGCGGTGGTGATCACATAACTGATCCAGCCCCCACGCTGGTACTGAAGAGGGCGCTGCAGACGCTTGTTGTAGTCGTCGGCAAGGCGTGCGGCACGCACATGCGGCGGCACGTTGCGCTGGTAATCGGCCAGCGGGCGACGCAGGCGCTTGCGATAAACCAGCAGTTCGTCCTGCTCGCCCGCCAACGTTCGCCGCACGTACTCGCGGACATAATCACGGTAGGGCTCGCTGCGGAACACTCGGCCGTAGAGTTCCTGCTGGAACTGCCGGGCCAGCGGTGACCAGTCGGTGCGCACCGATTCCAGGCCCTTGTAAACCATTTCTTCAGCACCGTCGGCCCGCTGCACCAGGCCGGCATAGCGCTTTTTGCTGCCTTCATCGGTACCGCGGATGGTGGGCATCAGGAAGCGTCGGTAATGCACCTCGAACTGCAGCTCGAGGGCGCTCTGCAGGTTCATGGTCTCGTGCAGATGGGCTTGCCACCATTGGTTGACCTTTGCCACCAGCTCGCGGCCGATGCGCGCCGCGTCTGCCTCGGCGTGGGCACCCTTGAGCCAGACAAAGGTGGAGTCGGTGTCACCGTAGATTACATCGTAGCCACACGCCTCGATCAGGGACCTGGTCTGGCGCATGATCTGGTGGCCGCGCATGGTGATCGACGACGCCAGGCGCGGGTCGAAGAAACGGCAACCGCTGGAGCCAAGCACGCCATAAAAGGCATTCATGATGATTTTCAAGGCCTGTGACAGCGGCGCATTGCCCTCGCGCTTGGCCGCTTCCCTGCCCTGCCACACCCGTTCGACGATGGCTGGCAGGCAGTGCTGTGTGCGTGAAAAACGCCCACCGCGAAAACCCTCGACCGAATGTGCGTCGTCAGGCAGACGCAGGCCTTCAATCAGCCCGACCGGGTCGATGAGAAAGGTACGGATGATCGATGGGTACAGGCTCTTGTAGTCCAGCACCAGCACCGAGTCGTAAAGCCCTGGCCGCGAATCCATGACAAACCCGCCGGGGCTGGCTTCGTCAGGGCGGCTGCCAAGGCTGGGCGCGACAAAGCCAAGGCGGTGCATCTGTGGAATGTACAAGTGACAGAACGCAGCTACCGACCCACCGCTGCGGTCTACGGCCAATCCCGTCACCGAGGCACGTTCGAGCAGGAAGTCGAGCAGCCGGGTATGGGCGAAAATGCGCGTGACCAGTTCACAGTCCTTCAGGTTGTAGCGCGCCAGGGCCGGTTTGTCTTCGGCGAAGCGGCGATTGATTTCGTCCATGCGTTGGTACGGTGTGTCGATGGCCTTGCCTTCACCCAGCAGGGTCTGGGCAACGTTCTCCAGGCTGAACGAGGCAAAGCTCCAGGTGGCCGAACGCAACGCCTCGATGCCATCGATCAGCAGCCGCCCCGGCGCATCGGCGAAGACATGGCCGCCACCGGCATGGCTGCGCAGGGTCATGACCGCACCGTTGCGCCCCAGCGTCAGTGGCACCTGCAACGACTTGGCATGCTCATGCAGCAGGCGCAGGTCGAACTGCACCAGGTTCCAGCCAATGATCGCGTCCGGGTCATGCCTGGCCATCCACTGGTTGAGCCGGGTAATCAAGGCGGCGCGATCAGCGCAATACTCCAGGTCGAAGTCAAGCCCGGTGGCATCGCCGTTGGCCGGGCCGAGCATGTACACCTGGCGCTGACCACAGCCCTCCAGCGCGATGCTGTACAGCTCGCCACGCTCGCTGGTCTCGATGTCCAGCGACACCAGGCGCAGCGCCGGGCGATAGCCTGGCTGCGGCTTGAGCTGGGCGTCCCGGTAAACGCCCTGCGCATCCGGCTGACCAGTGAACTGCACCGGCGCCGTGATGAAGCGCTCCATGAGGTAACGCTCCGGCGGGCGGATATCGGCCTCGAACACGTCGATACCGGCCGTGCGCAGACGCTGCTCCAGTTGCATCAATTGGCGATGCTGGCGGGTATAGAGGCCGAGCATCGGGCGATGCTCGAAGTCCTTCAGGCGCAGTGGCTTGAGCTTCGTCCCGGTTTCGTTGGCCAGCAGCACACGGGCGTGCTCGGCCTGCGCCTGAGGAATGAAAGCCACCGACTCCTGCGCCGCCAGCCGCAACAGCCGCGGCCCGGCATCGGTGGCCAGCCAGAACTCCACGCAGGTGCCTTCCGGCGTATCGTGCCAGTGCCGGGTCAGGACAAAACCCTGCTGCAACTCCACTGCGTCGACCTCTGGATTGTCTGTAGATGGCGCTATTCTACCTGTGTCGTGCCTGGCATGAGTGTTTTAGCGCCTACCCGCCACAAAACCGCTCCCCCGCCCGGCCACGGCCAGCAGCCAGGCCAAGGCGATCAACACCAGCACCACCCCGCCAAACCACGCCACGCCGGCCCCAGCCAGCAGCAATCCGCCAATGATCCCGCCCAGGGCAATGGCGCAGTTCCACACCGTCACCAGCATCGACTGCGCCACATCACCACCCGGGCCTGCGGCGTCGGCGCACGCTGTCTGCAGCAGGGTCGGGGCGCCGCCATAGGTCATTCCCCACAAGGCGATGCTCAGGTACACAAGCCACGACGATGCCTGCCCCAATGCCAGCGTGGCCAAGGCAAAACCGGCCAGGCTCAGCAACACCAGCTTGCGCAGGTGCCGGTCGACCAGCAGCCCTACCAGGCCGATCCCGGCCAGCGCCGACAGACCAAACACCATCAGCACCGGGCCAATGTCCGCAGCCATGCCAGCCGCCGCCAGCAACGGCACGATATAGGTGTAGAGAATGTTATGGCCAAGGATCCAGGTGAGGATCACCAGCAGTACGATCAACACCCCTGGCGTGCGCAATACCTGCATGGCCGCCGGGCGCTTGTCGGCAGCCTGCCCCGGGTAGTCCGGCACGGATCGCAACACCCACACCACCAGCAGCGACGCCACCAGCGTGACGACCACGAACGTCGCGCGCCAGCCCAGCCCCGCTCCCAGCCAGGTCGCAATCGGCAAGCCGAGCGACAAGGCAATCGGCTGCCCGAGCATGGCCAGCGCCATGGCCCGGCCCTGCAACGGTACCGGCACCATGCGCCGGGCATGGCCAGCGATCAGGCCCCATGCCAGGCCGGCCGCAGCCCCCGTGAAAAAGCGCAGCACCAGGGTCAGGCTGTTGGAGTCCGATAGGGCCGTCAGCCCGTTGAACAGCACGAAGCCGATGGTCGCCAGCAACAGCGCCCGGCGCCGATACCAGCCTTGGGTCAATGTCACCAACGGGATGGCGGTCAGTAACGAGCCCAAGGCATACGCCGTGACCCATTGCCCAGCCATGGCCTGGCTGATGTGCATGCCATCAGCGATCTGGTCGAGCAGACCCGCCGGCAGGGTTTCGCTGAGGATGGCGATGAAACCGGTCATGGCCAGCGCCAGCAGCCCGCCAACGGGCAAACGTTCGTTGCTGGCGGCCAGCACCGGTGCGGAAGATGTCTGGGACATTGCAAATGCCTTGAGTGAGAGACGAGGCGAACAGTCTGCAAGACCAGGCCATTGCGGAAAAAGACGGTTACAATGCCGCTCACCCAGGACATCAGCGTCCGCAATCAGGAGTGCGACATGGACAGCCTCAGCGGCTTCGTGGTCTTCAATCGGGTGGCCGAAACCCGCAGCTTCGTTGCCGCCAGCCAGTCACTGGGGATCAGTGCCTCGGCAGTGGGCAAGCGCGTGGCGCGCCTGGAAAGCCGCCTGGGCGTGCGCCTGTTCCACCGCAGCACACGCAGCATCACCCTCACCGCCGAGGGCACGATGTTCCTCGAACGCAGCCGGCGCATCCTTGCCGAAATCGAAGCCACCGAGCAGGAGCTGTCGCAGGCCAGCGAAACGCCGCGCGGGCGCCTGCGGGTGAGCATGCCGCAGGTGACCAGGCTGGTAATGCCGGCCCTGGCCGAGTTCATGGCACTGTACCCACAGGTTGAACTGGACCTGGACTTCTCCGACCGCATGGTGGATATCGTTGGTGAAGGCTTCGATGTGGTGATGCGCGGCGGGCAGCCGGTGGATTCCCGGCTCAGCGCCAAATTCCTCGGGCACTTTCAGCACCGCCTGGTAGCCTCGCCCGAGTACCTGCGCGAACGCGGCACACCCTTGCACCCACGCGACCTGGCAGCGCATACCTGCCTGCATTATCGCTTCCCCAGCAACGGCAAGCTGGAAACCTGGCCGCTGCGCCAGGAGCATCCCGAGCACGCCTATGACATCCCCATCTCGATGGTCTGCAACCACGTCGAAACACGCGTCTGCTTTGCCTTGAACCACCGCGGCATTACCTGTCTGCCGGACTTCAACGTGGGTCGTGAATTGGGCAATGGCTCACTGGTCAGTGTCCTCGACGACTTCATGGAACGGCGCGGCAGCTTCTATCTGCTGTGGCCGTCCGGGCGGCAGATGCCGCCAAAGTTAAGGGTATTCATCGACTTCATGCTCGCTCGGGTATTCAACCGTACAGGTAGTTGATGTCCTTGTAGGCCAGCGGCGGTACCTGGCCGAGCAGGAAGTCACGCAGCTTGTGCATTTGCCGCGCTTTTGGGCTGGCCTTGAGCCAGGTCATGTAGTAACCGTCGCCGGTGGCCACGGCATGCTTGAAAGGCGTGACCAGGCGCCCGGCGGCCAGGTCGGTGCTGGCCAGTACCAGATCGACCACTGAAATGCCCAAGCCTTGCTGGGCGGCCGATATGCCCTGGTCGAGGGTATCGAACACCTGCCCCTGGTCGATGCTGATGTCCAGCGCGTCCATTCGCGCCAGCCAACGCCGCCAGTCACGCCGGTCGGGTGACGGGTGCAGGAACTCGCATCGGGGCAGGTCGGACAGTTGCGGTTGTGCCTGCGTCATGTAATCCGGATGACATACCGGGATCAGCCATTCATCGAACAGCTTGAAACTCTCGATATCGGCAGGAAAACGCCCGCTGGCCAGGAGAATGGCGCAGTCGTAGGGCTCGGAATAGAAGTCCACGCTGTCGATATCCATCCACACACTGGACAGTTGCACGCTGCAGTTGTCCTCGACCTTCTTGAATGCATCAAGCGCCCGCAGCAGCCAGCGCACCGTGAGCGTGGACGGCGCCTTCAGGCGCAGGCCGTAGCGATCCTGACGCAGCAGTGCGCAGGCATTTTCGATGATCTTGAAGCCTACCTTCAGCTCTTGCGCCAGCAGGCGGCCGTGCTCGGTCAGGCTCAATTTCGGGCCCCGACGTTCGAACAGGTCGCAGCCGAACAGGGCTTCGAGGGTCTTGATGTGGTGGCTGACGGCGCCCTGGGTCAGGGCCAGTTCCTCAGCAGCGCGGGTGAAAGAGCCATAGCGAGAGGCCACCTCGAAGGCACGCAGCGCGTGCAAGGCCTGAATCCGTTCCGACATGGCGGCGTCCCGAGCATGAGTAAGACTAATAGTAGGTCATAACTCCACGCGTTTTACAACGACAGGAGCGTCTCGGAAAATGCCGGTAAATAACAAACATAACCAAGATCCTGCCTGCATGTGACTGGAACGTTCACTTAAATCAACGCCTGGGGAAATCATGTTTACGGGATATGGAAATTGCTATCGCCTGGATGCGCTGGAGCTCGCCGCTGAACATGGACACACCATGCAACACTGGACGTTCAAAACCATAGAACACTTTCGCAGTATTCTCGCCAACCCCGAATTCCCCTGCCTGTTCGGCCGCAAGGCGGTAAACGGCGAAACCTGCCACATTCTCTTCGCCCGCGCCGAGCAACTGGCCGATGATATCGCACAGGGCCTGGCCAATTATGTGCGCACCGTCGCACCGATCGCACCCAAGCAGCGCATCGGCAGCCCATTGGTGGTGTTTCTCGAAACCGCCGCCGGCAGCAGCCTGGCCGAGCAGCAGGCCTTGGCCTGGAAGGTACTGCGCGGCGTGCATGCGCGCGACCCGCACCCTTGGCCGCAGGGCATCCCGACCGATCCCGACGATACCGGCTGGTCATTCTGCTATGCCGGCATGCCGCTGTTCATCAACATGAACTTCCCAGGCCATCAGCAGATGAAAAGCCGCAATCTGGGCCAGCACATCACCTTCGTCATCAACCCGCGGGAGAACTTCGACGAAGTGGCCAACGCCAGCACCGAGAGTGGCAAGCGCATCCGCGAACGGATTCGCGAGCGCGTGCACCACTACAACGACGGCGTTGTGCCCGACACCCTTGGCTTTTTCGGCGATACCGACAACTACGAGTGGAAGCAGTATCAACTGCAGGAGGCAGGCTCGCTCAACCCGTCACGCTGCCCCTTCCATGCCCATGCCGCACACCAGGCGACACCCGACATACTGATCGAGAACTGACCGTGAATACCGCACTCACCGCCACCTACGCCCTCACCGTGCTGCTACTGATCGCCACTCCCGGCCCGGTGGTGGCACTGATCGTCAACACTGCGGCCGCCTCCGGCTCGCGCAAGGCCATGTTCACCGCCGTCGGCACCAACTGGGCATCACTGGTGCTGATCGGCGCGGCAGCGTGGATCATCCTCACCAGTGCCGCCATCGACAAAACATGGCTCAGCACCATGAGCCTGCTGGGCTGCCTGTTCATCGGCTACATTGCCATGGGCACGTTGAGGGACGCCCTGCAGGCACCCGCGTCAGACGCGGCGAGCGAGGCCCCCAAGGCTGGGCGCGGTGGGCTGATGCAAGGCTTCATGGTGGGCATTTCCAACCCGAAAGACATCATTTTCTTCATCGCCTTCTTCCCGCAGTTCATTCAGATCACCGAATCGTTCGGCAAGAGCATGGTGGTGCTGTCGCTGCTGTGGGTGGCCATCGATTTCGCCGTGCTCAGCCTGTACATCTTCGCCATCGGCAAGATCGCCTCGCAGCGCAGCAACCGCATCATCAGCCTGGCGTCGGGCGTCGCCCTGCTGCTGATCGCCGCCGGCGGCCTGCTGTACAACCTCAAGGAACTGGCGGCCTGAATCTGCTGCAAAGTACCCGACTTAAGCGAAGGAGAGACCATGACCACGACTGACACGCGCCCGTCTCCTTCGCCGCTGCAGCAGGACTACCAGCGTTTTCTCCTGCTGGGCAGTCGCCGTGCCCCCTATACCCTGCATGTGCACGAAACCGGCTACCGCTCCGGCACCATCAACACCGATGCCCTTGGCTTGCGCTACAGCCATTGCGCCGGCAAGCGCTTTTCGGCGGCCGAGCACGGTGGTGCGTCGCGCATCAACCTGCTGGTCGGCGGCTCCACAGCCCTGGGCATCGGCGCCAGCTCCGACGAACACACGGTGGCCTCGCACCTGTCGATGCTCACGGGCGAAGTCTGGCTGAGCCTGGCCGGCTGCGGGCTGAACGCCACCCAGGAATTGATGATGTTCCTGACCCACCAGCACCGCCTTGGCCAGCTCGGCCATGTGGTGGTGCTAAGTGGCCTCAACAGCCTGGCCCACGAAGCCCTGTGTGAAGTCCTCGCAGGCACCAACGACCCGCAGCACGCCAAGGCCTACCAGGCCTTTCTCAACAGTTTCAGCGAAGGCATGCAGCCCTGCGCACCGCCCCGTCGGCAGTCGCTGTGGCGGCGCATCGGCCAGGCGCTGGCCCCTCCCGTGGTCACAGCCCCGGTCAGCTGGCCACTGTCGTCCCCGGAAAAACGACTGGCCCGTGCCGCCGACAACATTGGCCGCACCTTGCGCCAATGGGACCGTCTGCTGGCAGACAGCCACGCCACGCTCACCTTCATCCTGCAACCGCTGCTGCCCTGGTGTCGGGATACCCTGCCCGCCGGCGAGCAAGCCATGTTGACCGCGCTGCAGCAACAACCGGCCAACTTCGACCGGTTGCTGGAGGGGGCATTCGACAGACAGTTGCATTCGGCATTTTTCCGCCGCATCAAAAGCCAGGCCGACCCGGTGCCCTGCTACGACATGAACTGCATGCTCGACAGCTCGCCCGTGTTCGGCGCAGACCTGTTCATCGACCGCCTGCACCTGAACGATCTGGGCAACAATGCCTTGGCCAAGGTGATCACCGCCAAGCTTGGGCTGGCCCAGGAAAAACATGCCCAGCGCAAGGTCACGCCGATCAAGCTCGTCTGACAGTTGTCGGGTGGTCTTTCGGCCACCCCCCTTGGGTGGCTAGAATACGTCGTCGTTACGATTTGCCCGAGGCGCACGTTTGACCGCCATGAACACCGAAGCCGTCCATCCGTACCTGGCCACCCATGGGGTTTGCCTGTGAGCCTTGTGCGACGCTTGCCCCCGCTGTTGGCTGCGCTGCTGCCACTGGCCGCGCAAGCGCTGGAGGTACGCATCGACCCTCATGCCGACTTGCTCTACCGTCAGGCCTTGCCACTACTGGAGCAGGCCGATAACCAGGACGACGCTGCCAGCACGCTGCGCACAGCAGCGGGCGGCGACCCAGAGCTTAGCCGCCAGGGCCAGGCCATGGCCCACACATTGCCAACGGCGGTAGCCCTGCTGAAAAAATCGGTAGCGCTTGGCCACCCGGTCGCACAGTACCGTCTGGCGCTGTATTACATGACGTACCTGCCCGCCGCGCAAATCCCGGAGGCCGCCTGCCCGTTGCTCGAAGCCAGCCTCCAGCAGGGGTTTGCCGCACCGGCGCCCGCCATCGCCACCTGGTGCCGGCCCTACAACGTCAGCAGCGAGTACCGTACAGCGCTGGAGGCCATCCCCAGCATGGCCACCGTGTACGCCCCCTACTACCCGCAACCGGCCACGCGCCTGGCCTGCAACCGCAGCCGGCCACAAGGCCTGGAAATGCTGTGGGGGCGTCAGCGCGACTACCAGGCCGAGGTGTACCGCCTGCTTGGCGACCTCGACCCACAGCAGCGCACGAGCCTGCTGCAGAAAGCCGTAGACATCAATGGCTGCGCAACGGCGCAACAGCTGCTGACCAGCCGCCCATAACCCAGGGTCATTCGGGGCCGCCTTGCGGCCCTGTTGTCAGTTGGCCACTGAGGTTGAGACGAACACGCCTCGACCAGCAAGATCGTTCAAGCCATCCCCTGCCCCGTCTGTCATGCTGGCCTGCCTCGTAGCCGTCATGCAGCCATCATGCCCCACATCGCCCGCCAAGCCTTTCTTCACGGCGCCATTGCCATTCTCCCGTTGTCCCTGGCCGTTGCCCCTTGGGGCCTGCTGGCCGGTTCCATGGCCATCGAGGCCAACCTCAGCGCCTGGCAGGGGCAGGGGCTGTCGGCCATCGTCTTCGCCGGCGCCGCGCAGCTGGTGGCCATTGGCATGCTCAAGGGGGGTGCCAACCTGGCATCGATCCTGCTCACCACCCTGCTGCTGACCTCGCAGCACCTGCTGTATGGCCTGTCGATGCGCCCGGTACTGTCCAGCCAGCCGCTGCGCTGGCGGCTCGGCCTGGGCTTTCTGCTGACCGACGAATTCTTCGCCCTGACCAGCCAGTACGACCAGCAGCAATTCAACCGCTGGTATGCCTTGGGGGTGGGCCTGACCTTTTACATCGCCTGGAACCTGTTCACCCTGGCCGGCATACTGCTGGGCCAGAACATTCCACACCTGGACCAGTTCGGCCTGGATTTCTCCATTGTCGCCACTTTTGTCGCCCTGATCGCGCCGCTGGTGCGCAACCTGGCCACCGTGGTGTGCGTAGCCGTGTCGCTGTTCTGTTCGGTGCTGTTCAGCTACTGGCACTGGGAAACCGCCCTGGTGGTCGCAGGCCTGCTGGGCATGAGCGCCGGGTTCATCTGCCAGAAATTCGCCGGAGCCCGCGCATGACCTGGATCCTGATTTTCGCCATGGGCGCCATCGTATTTCTCAACCGCTACGCATTCCTGGAGCCGCGCCTGCCCCTGCGCCTGAGCTCGAATGCCCGGCAGTTTCTCGGCTTTGCCGTGCCGGGCATGCTCACTGCCATCTGCGGCCCGATCATCTTCATGGCTGACCACCAGCTCAACCTGAGCGTGCTCAACCCCTACCTGCTGGGCTCCCTTGTGGCCATCGCCCTGGTGCTGTTGACCCGCAGCGTATTGCTGAGCATGCTGGTGAGCATGTTGATCTTCTTCCTTCTGCGCAGCTGGCTGGCATGAGCCCGCCCTTGCGCGAGCAGACACACCTCTGGCAGGCGCCAGCCCTTGGCGACGTCGAGATGCTGCACGCTCGCTACTACCAGCAGCGCTTCGCCCCGCATGTGCACGAGGGCTATGTATTCACCGTGATCGAGTCGGGCGCCCAGCGCTTCTGGCACCGCGGCAGCGAGCACCTGGCACCGGTCGGCAGCATGGTGCTGATCAACCCCGACGAACTGCATACCGGCGCTACGGCCCATGAAGCCGGCTGGCGTTATCGCGGCTTCTATCCCGAGCACGAGCGGGTCACCGGTGTGCTCGACGAACTGGAACTGGGCCGCCACGGCATGCCCAGCTTCAAGGACAGCGTGATCCATGACCCGGCCCTGGCCCTCGCGTTCAGCCAGCTGCATCAGTTGTCCGAAGCCAGCGCCAGCGCCTTGCAGCAGCAGACGGCCTGGCGCCAGGCGGTGCTGGCCCTGGTGCAACGGCACGGGCAGTGCGCCGAGCCTTCGGCCCCTGGCCACGAACCCCTGGCCGTAGCCCGCGCCCGCGAACTGCTGGAAAGCCAACTGGCCGACCCGCCCTCACTGGAAGCGCTGGCGGCAGCAGTCAACCTGTCGCCGTTCCACTTCGCCCGGGTGTTCCGCCAGGCCACCGGACTGCCACCCCATGCCTGGCTGAAGCAACGCCGCCTGGCCCGCGCCCGCGAAATGCTGAAGCACGGCCTGGCCGCTTCGCAAGTGGCGTTCGACCTCGGCTTTGCCGACCAGAGCCATTTGAGCCGGCAGTTCAAGCAGGCTTACGGGGTTTCTCCGGGAGCATATCGGCAAGCATGCGTCAGCCCAAGCGCGGCAACTCGGCTATTCACAAACCTAACTCCAGTTGCAGCGGATCCAGCATGTGCCGGCGAATCCTGACGGCGACACCAACCAAGCGCACGGCTCGCCCTTGCCGTTTATTGTCCCAAAGCATACGGCACAACCCCCGGACGACCTGCGGCTGTAGTGCAAGAGCGGGCGCTTCGGCAGTAGCTATGGAAAAATCGGAAAACTTGAGCTTGACCTGGTTCCTAACAATTGGTGGCGCGCTCCCCAAAACTTCCAGGCGCTTCGCCAAGGTGCCCAGCAGTTCATCCAGCTCCCTGAGACAGCAGGCAAAGTCATTACAGTCGCTGGGCAAAGTATGTTCAACCCCCAACGATTGCACAGCACCAGGCTTCCCTTCGTAGCTTTCTTGGCCCCGACAGCGTTCCCACACATAAAAACCATGAGCCCCAAGGTGACGCAGCAAAGCCGGTATCATCTCGTCAGTGACATCCGCACACTTGGTGCACCCCAAGGCTTGTAGCACGGCCCAAGTCTTTGGCCCCACACCGGGAATCTTGCGAATATCCAGGTTCTTCAGAAACGCTTGCACCTGATGCGGCGCAATAACAAACTGGCCATTGGGTTTGTTAACTTCCGAGGCCATTTTCGCCAGGTACTTCAGAGGTGCGACACCCGCCGATGCCGTCAGATGCAGTTCTTGCTCAATACTCGCCCGGATCCTGTTTGCCATGTATGTCGCCGAACCGTTGCAGTACACCTGCCCTGTCACGTCCAAGGTGGCTTCATCTAGCGAAAGGAACTCGACGTTTGAGGTATAGCGCCGAAAAATGACGTCTAGCCTGCGAGTCACTGCCTCGTAACGCTCGAAACGCACGGGCAGCAGCACCAACCCTGGGCACAAGCGCTCAGCCGTGGCGGTTGCCATGCCGCTTCTAACACCATATCGCCTGGCGATGTAGTTGGACGTACTGATTACGCCCCGATCTGTCGCCTTGCCGCCGACAGCGACCGGCCGCTCACGCAGCCATGGGGCATCCAGCAACTCAACAGCAACAAAGTAGGAATCCATGTCGACATGAATGAACTTGTGGCCTTGGCCTAGCAGTTGCCGCGCCACTCCATCAGGCGGTTGACGGTTTTCAGCCAAGCACGAATACCCCCAGCGATGTAGATCCATCGATATTACGAAGTTCATGCACACCCTGAATGTGCGGGGCAAACTCGGGATATTCCACGGACAGCGCCTCGACTGCTTGCAAATAACCAACCAAAGCCGTAGTCCAACGCTCGCCGGGAGCGATGCACATGATCCCTGGCGGATATGGAATTGCCCCCTCGGCCGCTACCTTGCCTGCAACCTCCCCAATGCGTTGCAGGCTGGCTTCACCACGCACAAACTGTTGGTTTGCCTGATACGGAGAGCAGTGCCACTGTGCCGCGTCAATTGCGCTGAAAATCTCATTTTGCCGCTGCTCAACCTGATGGACGCAATAGAGGGTATTGATACGCTCACCAAGCATGGCAAGGGATAGCCCCAAATAGGGCTTAGCAGCGGCGCGCAGCGACGGCAGTACTTGCAGCACCGAAGTGCCCTTGAGCCAGTGCGCTTCGAAAGCTTCCAACGCATCGACCAGCCTGTTCAAGGCAACAATGTCGCTGGATGGCGTCATCAGCAAGGTGAAGGTGTAGAAATCCGCTTTTTCCGGGGTGAAGTCGCAATCTCGTAGGTACTGGGTGACTAGGCATGCCGGGATATCGAACTGCCCTCGGGTGGTAAAAATAGCCTTGCATGGATCGATGTAGTGCAAGCCAGGCTCAATAGGCAAAGCGCCCTGTACCTGATATTCAAGCGGAGCCTGTGCAACAGCAGGCATCACTGGTTGGACAAACCGGCAGCGGCGTATCACTTGATCGCGCAGTAGCTGCGCAGCAGCCAATGCCTGACGCCAGTGACGCTCGCCTTCGCCTTCGGCAAGCATGGCTGCATTCACTTCCAGTGACATAAACAAGGGGTAAGAGGGACTGGTCGAAGCGTGCTGCATGAAAGCCGCGTTAAAGACTGGCCGCGGGCAGTAACCAGGCAAATGACTGATATGCCGGTCCTTCCTATGAATCTGCGACGCTTGGGACAGCCCGGCCATCTGCTTGTGCACCGACTGGGTCACAACAATACCAGGGGAAGTCTGGGTCAACGGCACACTCAGTGGTGACAGCCTGGCCAATGCAGGAACGAAAGGCTCATATCCCGCCCATGCGCCGTCGAAAAGGACATACTCACAAAGATGGCCGATGCGCGCCAACAGTGCCGCCGCGTCAACCACTACTCCATCGCAGGTCGCCTGCTGGATAACTGCCAGGCGAAACGGCCTGGGTTGCTGGGCGCGACGCTCGCAGACCAGGCCCACCCGGCGGCGTAAGTGTGCTTCATCCAGGGCTCCAGCCCGATAGCCGCCCAGCACCCCGCGTTCATCCCGAACATTGTCCAGGTACACTGGCAAAGCACCGCACTGGATCAAGGCACCGAGGAATACAGACTTGTGATTATTGCGATCCATCAACACCAGGTCGCCGGCCGCCAGCAACGCACTGGTTACCACCTTGTTGGCAGTGGACGTACCATTGAGCACGAACCAGGTGTCGTCAGCCCCAAAAACCCTTGCCGCCAGTTGCTCGGCCTCTCGTATCGGGCCTTCATGACCCAGCACATCCCCCAGCTCCGGGGCTGCATGGGGCACATCTACATGGAAGACTTCAGGCCCCACCAACCGCCTGAAACGGGCTCCAGCCGGGTGCTGCTGCAGAAAGGCTCCCCCTTGGTGCCCTGGGCAGGCAAAGGTTGGCCGGCGTCTGTCGACAAACGACGCAACCGCGCGGGTGAAAGGCGGCAACACCTGCCGCTCAAAGGCAAGCGCGGCAGCAGTTAGCCTGGCCTTGTCATGCTCCGACAGCGGCAACTTCATCTGCGGGTCTTCCACGCCACCTGTCGAGACGCCCACGCCGACCGAGGCAATGAAAAACGGTATCCGCCAATGCTCTACTGCTTCACGCACAGTCACGTGCAGCGCGTCATCGGGTGTCAGCAACAATGCCGAAGCGAGTGCGAGATTTGTCGACGCATGCAAAGGTACGGTCTCCACGCCCTGCCACGCGTCCACAGCGAGTACCACGCTATATACGATCGTCGGTGTCATCGGTATTTCCTTTCAGGTTCCAGCGCACTGGCGCTATGAATAACATCAGCGTCATCCAGATGAAGGTTGCCGGCCCGGCGACTACAAACACCAAACTGGCAACCAGCCCTGAAACGGCATCACCCATGACAGCGGTGAAAAAGTAGAGGGAGAAGTTCCTTCCAACTTCATGTTCACTCGACAGGTATTGGATGTTGGTGACAATAGCGATATCAACGAATGCACCAATGAAGCCGACAACAAATAGCACCAACAGAAACAACCAGCTATTGAACTGCAGCGCCATTGCTGCAGCAAAAAATAGCCCGCCGTATAGCAACCAATAACGCACTACCAACCGTACAGTAGTATGCGGATTGAAACGTGTATAAAGCACGCCGCCGAGCACGGTGCCAGCAGCAAGCAGTGAAAATACGTACCCCACCGCTGCTTCGGAAGCGAAGTGCTCCAATACTGACGCCGGAAGGATGAAGCGAATGATCGATGTTGCGAACAGCGCACAGATCGTGGTACAGCCAATAACTGCAAACAGTGGAGCATTACTATTTCTGAGCAGGCTCACACTGCGCGCAGCATCGCGAACCATGGCCCCGCCATCGAATGCCTGACGCTCGCCTTGCCTAACCGGCTTCAGTGTGGCTATTGATAGTGCCGATAACACCAGGCACAGCGAAAAAAACAGGAATGTCGCTTCGCGCGACAACAGCACTACGCATGCAGAGAACGCCAGTGGACCGATAATAGAGGCAGCATCTTCGATCACTTGAACACCACTATTGACCGAGGCCAGTTTATTCTTTTCGACAAGTTCCGGGAAGTACGCGCGAAAGGATGGCACATAAAGGCACTCAAGCGCCGTCATGACCATCGCCAGCCCTACCACCACTGGCAAAATTGGCGTGTAAACGCTGAATGAGGCAAAGAAGGCCAGTGCCAAAAGGCCTTTACCCGCCTCGACTACAAACAGTGTACGTCTCTTGTCGGCGTTATCCGCCAGCCAGCCACCCAAAGGCGAAAACACCATACTCGGCAGGTAACGAAAAAAATAGGCGACACCAATCAGTAGCAGGTCGGCATCGGTCATGGACACCATTGCGACTGCAAATGCCGCTTCGAAGGCAAACTCACCGCATTTGGAAAAACAATAGCCCGATGCCAATGAACGTGTTCCGTTATTGCCAGTCAACGCCTGCATGTTCTGCTTGCTCCTTATCGAGCGGTATAGATCAACTCATCCTCGGTGATGTCGCGTCCTGGTACATCGAGCCGCTCGAAAACCAACTTCCTGAGAATATCCTGCTCACTCGCCGGCATCAGATAAAACATGATATTGCTGTACCAAAGCCAGCCAAGTCGCGTCAGCCGGTAATGGTTTGCTTCCTCCAAAACCAGGCCTGCCTGGATCAATGCACCAAGCCGGAGTATCAAAGGCTCCGGTACACGGCTCATTTCTACCATGCGCTTGTCGACTGAACCGTGATACGCCAAACGAACCACTAATGGTTTGACCACATCCAGCACGGAATCATGCCCGCTCACTTGACAGAGATACTCACCCTCCGTCATGCGTTGGGTATACTTGTCACGCAATGGAGTGTTCGTGATAACGTGCCCCGCGACCGATGAGATGGCACCCACGCCGAAACCCAGCAGGTCATGATCGGCATAGCCATAGACATGCTCGTGGTAAATGAACGAATAATCGCTGGCAAACAGCGCGTTATCGACGCCCGGCCTACGCACATAGCCATGCCCGTTGTAGGGAACATAGCCATACTGGCGCAGGTGCTCATCAAGCATAAATTTCATGTTGAGCTTGCGCATGGCAGGCATCACGTCCGCGAAACGCTCCTTGATCTGCTTGTGTAATTTAACGGAAGTCGCGGCGTTGTTGATGGGGTAGATATCGACATTGCTGACCCCCATCGCAACCGCTTTATCAATGTCGGCGAGCGTCTGCTGCTCATGGCTGCCATTCATGCCATACAGGATGTCGCAGAGAACATGCGCGAAGTGCCCACGCAGCTGTTCGGTAGCACGCTCGATCTTGCCGATGTCCGGGTCGAGGTTGAACAGCTGCCGCCATTGCCGATCGGTCGTTTGCAAACCGAATCGCGCATGCGTCACACCAATGGCAGCCAATGCGCGGGCGCGCTCCTCGGTGACACTAGTAACACTGAACTCGAATGAGAACTCCTGCACATCGCACATATCGAAATGACGATGCAGAGCTTCGCCAATCTCTTGAATGTTTCGCGGCGACAATAAGGAGGGCGTTCCCCCGCCAAAGAAGATGGCCCTGACCGGGACCGCCTTCAAATCCATCACTTGCGCTTTGTACTCTATTTCGCGGATCAGCGCCTGCGTATATCGATCGATGTCTTCAGCACTCTTGTACAACCCCCGGGTAAACGGGCAGAACGAACAGATGGCTTCACAGAACGGCACATGGAAGTAAAGTGCGCGTGAACACGCCGCCTGATTGGCACTTGCCATGATTTCCGTAAACTGCTGCTTGTCCGGCGTGAAAAGATTATGTACTTGCGTTGGAAAGAAAAAATTATACAGCGGGAACTGATAGTCAAACTTCAACATCCCCCTATTGAGCAACTGCATGCTTCCTCCCTCGCAGGCCAGTTACCACCGCCCCGCGCAATAGCGTCCTCTTGTTGACTTGGACGTCGGCACCAAAGAACGCTGTGATCCCGTCATTAATGCAGTGATTGCTTTTACCGCAGGTATAGACGTCAATACTGATATAACCGCGCTCGGGATAAGTATGGTAAGAAAGATGAGACTCCGACAACAGAAAAAGACCTGTCACACCCTCTCCGCCAGACGTGAACTTGTGAACCATGTCGCTTATGACAGTGAAACCGGATGCCTCTAACGCCGAAAGGAAAAAGCGATGCAATGTCTTCTCACTGCGCAACAACGTTGCGCAGGCACCCGTGATATCCCAGATAGTGTGGTAGCCACGATCGTCCATAATTCATGCCCCTTCTCGAGGAAGATGAAGGGGCGGCACAAAGCCGCCCCCTTGCTTACCACATGCAAACGCCTTTCGTGGTAACGCCGGTCACATCGGTTTTGAACAGCTCGATTGCAGATTTCATATGTGAACTCCTTTCAGATTTTTGAGATCGCCCTTGCATCTCTCGGGCGAGTTCAACTTAGGACTAATGCAGGGAGAAACTCAACAAGCAAGTTGTAACAACGACAAGACCAGCAACAAGCGCGAACAGGGAAAGCAGAATATTCCTACATGCCCACACCATTGAGAGCTGACGTCTTCGAGCGCTACAAAACGGCGGATTAGAGCATTTCACTGCTGCACACGAAATGCTCGCGCTGTTATCCGGCTCACCGAACCGCGCATTCGACTTTAAACATACTGTTTAAACGTAACTCGTTGTTACGGTACCGCCTCGGCGACTGCTGCAGCGACAAACAGAGCTACATCATCCTTCTGCTACACTGACAAGGCTGAATGGAGGATCCTGCCATGTCCGAAAGAGAGCTCACCACCCTTCTGTCGTTGATGAACCAGCGCCAGGCCTGTCTGAGCAGTGCCTGCAAGGAGATTGCCGACTGGATCGACCGGCAGGGCGATGTGCCCGCCGCCGGCAAGATCCGCGCTAGCCTGAAGGCACTGGAGGCCGATGAGGCCCAGGTTCGAAAGACCCTGACGTCGCTGACCCTCGACAGACCGCTGCCGCGCTTTCGTAGCTGAAAGGCGCAGTTGAAAAAAAGGGCCGCTGAACGCGGCCCTTTGATCTGTCAGTGGTTCATGTGCATGTGATCATGCCCACCACCCGCGTCGGCGTTGAGTGCACGCACTTGTGCCTGAACGTCCAGGGTTTCCTTGGCGCCCTTGGCATCCTCGATGGTCAGGGTCAGTGGCACTTTGTCACCCTCCTTCACCTGATTGTTCAGGCCCATCAGCATGACATGAAGGCCATTCGGGTCCAGGGTCACTGCCTTGCCGGCTGGCAATTCGACAGCCTTGACCTCACGCATGCCCATCACGTCACCGTTCATGGTCATCTCGTGCACCTGCACGGTCTTGGCCACGGGCGAAGCCACACCCACCAGCTTGCTGTCGCTGCTGGCAGTCAGGACCATGAACGCACCGGTGGACTGCTGATGCGGCACGCTGGCACGCACCCAGGCATCACTCACGGTGGTCTGGGCCAGGGCCGGCAGGGCCAGCCCCATCAGTACCAGGGCAGCCAAACCGCGTTTGATCGGTTGCATCGACATTCAGCAGATCTCCATCAGGGTGACCAGATCTTCGGCGCATTCCTTGGCGTTCAGGGAATGACCCAGGCTCAGGCGCAGGGTGCCACGTGTATCGTAGACGTAGCTGGTGGACGAATGAGAAATGGTGTAGGTGTCTCCGGCCGGAACCTTCTCGTAGAACACCTTGAATTCCTTGGCCACCGCGGCAATTTCCTCGGGGGTGCCGGTCAGCGCGGTGAACGTCGGGTCGAAGGCCTTGACGTAGGCATCGAGCACCTCGGGCGTGTCGCGCTCCGGGTCCAGGGTGATGAATACCACCTGGAACAGGTCGCGGTCGCGGCCCCTCAGCAGCTTGCGAATCTGCGCCGCGCGCGCCAGCGTGGTCGGGCAGACGGCCGGGCACTGGGTGAAGCCGAAGAAGACCATCGGCATGCTGCCGTAGAAGCTCGACAGGGTGCGCACGTTACCTTGCGGGTCTTTGAGGCTGAACTTGCGCCCGAGGATTTCGTTGCTCATGTTCTTGCCGTACTTGAACTCGAGCCCCCGGGCCGGGCTGCAGCCTGCCAGCAGGCCAAGCCCGAGAACGCCCATGCCGGCGACAACCGCACGCCGGGTCAAAAGATCATTCATGAAACCATCCTTTACAGGGAAGGTGCCGGCCCTCGGGACGGGCCGGTCGAAAAACCGGGGCATTCTGGCATGACACCCAGAGGGGTTCTACCCGACCATGGCGGGTATGGCCTGCAGCCCTTTGAATACGGGCTGCGGCCTGTTGTCGCAGGGGTTGAAACCGTAACACTTTGTTGCTAAGGGAGCCGCCTTCAACTCAGTAGTAGGCGTTTTCTTTCTGGCTGTGGTCAGTCACGTCGCGCACGCCCTTCAGCTCCGGAATACGCTCGAGCAGGGTGCGCTCGATGCCTTCCTTCAGGGTGACATCGGCCTGGCCGCAACCCTGGCAGCCACCACCGAACTGCAGCACGGCAATGCCGTCATCGACCACGTCCACCAGGCTCACCTGGCCGCCATGGCTGGCCAGGCCGGGGTTGATCTCGGTCTGCAGGTAGTAGTTGATACGCTCGTTGATCGGGCTGTCTTCGTTGACCATCGGCACCTTGGCGTTTGGCGCCTTGATGGTCAGCTGGCCGCCCATGCGGTCGGTGGCGTAGTCGACCAGTGCGTCTTCCAGGAACGGTACGCTGACGGCGTCCAGGTAAGCAGTGAAGCTTTTCAGACCCACGGCGGTGTCGTCAGGCTTCTCTTCGCCCGGCTTGCAGTAGGCGATGCACGTCTCGGCGTACTGGGTGCCCGGCTGGGTGATGAAAATGCGAATGCCGATGCCGGGCGTATTCTGCTTGGAGAGCAGATCGGCCAGGTAGTCATGGGCGGCGTCGGTAATGGTTATAGCGCTCATGTAGGTTCCTCACAGACTTGCGGCCAAGTGTACGCCAACCCAGCCTTCGAACAAAGTCCTAGCAATTGACTCGGGAAAGCGCATATTCAGGGGCCGGCCCCCGTTGCGCCGCCAGCCAGGCCTGCATTCGCCGGTACAGGCCGCGCTCCAGCCACTGGTAGCTGAACCACGACATTAGTCCAATGGACGGCACGCACAGGGCAAATGTCAGGAACGGGTTCAGATGCAGGCGCTCACTGGCGAACCAACCGGCATACAGCACCAGCACATGTATCAGGTACACCGAGTACGAACAGTCGCCAAGGGCCTTGAGCAGCCGATTGCCCTGGAACAGCGGCTCCATGGCCACGAAGGCCAGGACGACCATCGCACTCGGTAACCCCCAGTGCAGCAAGCGCTGGGAAGCGTCCAGATAGTAGATCGCCATGCCCGCCACACCCAGCAACGCCAGCGGCAACCACCGGCCCTGGCGGATCAGCCCGCGGCGATACAGTACGCCGACACCAATGCCCAGCAGAAACTCGTAGATGATGCCGTTGTTGTAGAAGCGGCTGACCACGCCCATGCGCCCCAGTACCTCACTGACCAGCAACAGAGCGGCAGTCACCAGCAGCAGGTGATGCCGTTGGCGTACCAGGAAGGCCAGGCCGAACAGCAGGTAGAAGAACATCTCGAAGTTCAGCGTCCAGCCCACGTTCAGGGTCGGGTACAGGCCATAGCCACCTGGGTTTTCCGCCGGGATGAACAGCAGCGACAGGAACAGGTGCCGCCAGTCAAACGCCTGATGTGGCATCCATTGGCTGAATGCCAGCAGCAACATGGCCATCAGGGCTGTGTAGAACCAGTAGGCAGGGACGATGCGCAGCGCCCGATTGAGCAGGAACTGGCGCGGTTCGATGGTTTTGTCGCGGGTCGACAGGTAGATGACCAGCCCACTGATGACGAAGAAGATGTCGACGCCTACGGCGCCACGGTCGGTGAGCAGTTGGCCGATGGGGCCGGTGGCGTGGAAGTCGAAGAAGATCTGCATGAAATGGTGGCAGACCACCACCCAGGCGGCGAACGCCCGCAGTGCCTGAAGCGAATACAGCATGGAATACCCTGCGCTTGGCGGTGCATTGAGGCCCGTATCGAGTGCAGAGGCCAGCGCCAGCCTTGAGAGCAGCGCCGTACCTGTTGTAGGAGCGGGTTCACCCGCGAAGGGCTGCAAAGCAGCCCCCTTTGCAATCGATCAAGACCACCCACCCGTTCCGACCGCAAGGTACTCGGAAAGGTCAGCCAACCCGATCAGAGGTTCTCGTACCGGTTCATGTCCAGCACGCCCGCCTCGACCGGTTCGGTTTCCTTGATATAGCTGTTCAGGTCATGGAAATAGCGCCAGAACGCCGGGTGACTGCGGCGCACACCCCAGCGCATGACAATGCGCTCGAACTTCGCCGCGTCATCTTTGGCATACTCCATGTCCTCGACGAACTCCGGCACATCCTTGGTCGGGATGTTGAAGATGAAGTTCGGGTAGCTGGAGAGCACCCCCGGATACAGGGTCAGGGTATCCAGCCCCGGCTGGTAGCGGTACGCCTCACCCAGCAGGAACGCCACGTTGCTGTGCGCGCGGTTGCGCAGCAGGCTGTACACCTGACGTTGGCCGTCCTGCCCTTCGATACGCAGCATGGTCGCCTCGGGCAACTGGTTGATCACCTTCAGCCCGGCCGCCGGGCGCGACACCAGACGGCTGAGCGACTGCTCGGCATTGCGGAATTCTTCGCTCATCTGCGGCCGTGAGCAGAACGCGCCCTGGCAGCGGTTGATCGGGTCCGGTGCGGCATTCAGGCTGCCGGTGCGCTGCAGCAGCTTCAGGCCAAAGTCGCGTTTGGGGTTGCGCGGGTCGAGCTTGATGCCACTCGGGGTGTCGGTGTCGATGTCTTCATAATCCATCCACATCTTCACCTTGCCACTGTTCTGGTACCAGTCGCCAAGGATCGCCTTGCGCTGGTCGGCCGGCATCAGGCGCAGGAAGTTGACCTCGGCGCCGTTGCGGATCAGGTCGAAGTACAGGCGCGTCTGCAACTGGTGCGAAACGTTGCCATACACGTCGAAGTTGACCGCCAGCTGGTAATACGTGCGCTCGAACAACGGGTAGTCGAACAGCCACACGGTCAGCGGCACATCCCCCACCAAGCCCTTGGTCACCGATGCGCTGTCGAAGTGGCGGAAGATGCTCAGCAGCGCATTGTCGTTACCGGCCCACAGCGTCGACCATCTCGGTGCCGGCATTTCGGCATAGGCTTCACGGCGCAGTTTCTCGTAGTCGTTGCGCTTGTCACGATAGGCGTGCCACAGGCTCAGCACACTGCCCACGTCATCGATCTGACCAGGCATGGCCAGCAGCGGGGTAGCCTCGCCGCGGTACTTGGCATCGGTGATGTAGCGATCGAAGGCCGGCTCCTGGAACAGCGCCCAGAAGTTGTCGCGGATCACGTCAGTGGCAATCTGCCCGCGGCACACCGGGCCACGGATGAAGGTGCGCACGAAGTACTCGGCGTTATCCAGCATGAACTGGTAGCGCGCCACCGCCGGGATCGCCTCGAAGGTTTCAAACGGATTGGCCCGGTGGCGCGGGCCGTAGCCCGGAAGCGCGGCAGCATGCCAGTCACCGGCATAGAACAGCTGCTTCACGCGCTTGAGCTTCTGCGGCCCCATCGGGTAGGTGATGTGCGTCTTGTGCACGATCACGCCCTGCACCGGGATCAACCGGTAGTAGAAGTCCGTGCCCGGTGGGTCGTTGGGGCGGCGGGTGGCAATGATATCGACCGGCTTGCCACTTGGCGTGCGCGAGCGCACCCACTGGAAGAAGTGGCCCTGCTCGCCGCCAGCGAAATAGATGTGCGCCAAAAACAGGTGCTCGTACAGCCAGCGGCCCACCAGCGCCTCGGTGGAACCCGGGCGGTTGAGCAGTTCTTCCCACTCTGCGATCTGCCTGGCTTCGGCCGCGCTAGGCTGGATCGGCTGGTACTCCACCGGCGCACCGGCCGCCAGCCAGCGGCGCAGGGTGGCGTATTCGTCGTCGGTCAGCCCGGTCACCGCCAGCGGCATGCCCTCCTTGGGGTGTGCGCCGGCATAGGCGTCGAATTCATGGGGCAACGGGCACATGTTGTTGCGGCTCAGGCCCAGGACGATCTCTTCGGGCAGCTTGGCGTTGGGCGTAAGCGGGGTCTTGTGGCCCAATTCCAGCATGCGCGCCATCAACGCGGCCTGACCACCCTGGTTGTCGAGCACCGAGTAGAAGCCCTTCTTGCGCCACTGCTCTTCGCTGTGTGCGTCGTAGAACAGCCGCGTGGTGGGCACCGCCTTGCTCCGCTCGCCCTGGTACACCGGGACCTTGCTGGCCCCGCGTACCGCGCCTTCAGGGCTTTCCAGCTTGAGCTGGCAGGCGGCGTCGTTGCAGGCGTGGCAGGCCACGCACTTCTCGGTGAAGATCGGTTGAATATCCCGGGTGTAGGAAATAGCCGGGCTCGACTGGGGGGCCTGCCCGAATACCGCGCCGCTGATGAGCAAGGCGAAGGCGCCGGCAAGGATACGATGCACCATGTGCGGAAAGTCCTGGTTCTTGAAAGCCATCACGATTTGTTGCCTGGTCGTCCTGGGTGCCTTGCGCTGCCTCCACCCGCCCAACATGAGCAGTTTTCATGCAAATGGGCGACATGCCTAAAAACCGCGCAGCTTTGTTATGATTCGGCACCTTCTGATATTCGCCCGACCAGGTAGTTCCTATGTCCGACCGCAGCGCTCGTCTCCAAGCACTCCAGAACGCACTCAAAGAGCGCATCCTGATCCTCGACGGCGGCATGGGTACTATGATCCAAAGCTACCGTCTGGAGGAACACGACTATCGTGGCACGCGTTTTGCCGATTGGCCAAGCGATGTGAAGGGTAACAACGACTTGTTGCTGCTCAGCCGCCCGGACGTGATCGCCGCCATCGAGAAGGCCTATCTGGATGCCGGTGCCGATATTCTCGAAACCAACACCTTCAACGCCACGCAGATTTCCCAGGCCGACTACGGCATGGAGTCGCTGGTTTACGAGCTGAACGTCGAAGGCGCGCGCATCGCTCGCCAGGTTGCCGATGCCAAGACCCTGGAAACGCCCGACAAGCCGCGCTTCGTTGCCGGCGTGCTCGGCCCTACCAGCCGAACCTGTTCGATTTCCCCGGACGTCAACGACCCTGGGTTCCGCAACGTCACCTTCGACGAGTTGGTAGAAAACTACATCGAGGCCACCCGCGGCTTGATCGAAGGCGGCGCCGACCTGATCCTGATCGAAACCATCTTCGACACCCTCAACGCCAAGGCGGCGATCTTCGCCGTGCAGCAAGTGTTCGAGGACGACAACGTCGAACTGCCGATCATGATCTCCGGCACCATCACCGACGCCTCCGGCCGTACCCTGTCGGGTCAGACCACCGAAGCGTTCTGGAACTCGGTGCGCCACGCCAAGCCGATTTCCGTGGGCCTGAACTGCGCCCTCGGCGCCAAGGACCTGCGCCCGTATCTGGAAGAGCTGGCCACCAAGGCCGACACCCACGTGTCCGCCCACCCCAACGCAGGCCTGCCGAACGCCTTCGGTGAGTACGACGAAACCCCGGCCGAGATGGCCGCGGTGGTCGAAGAATTCGCCGCCAGCGGTTTCCTCAACATCATCGGCGGTTGCTGCGGCACCACCCCAGGCCATATCCAGGCCATTGCCGAAGCCGTGGCCAAGTACAAGCCGCGCGAGATCCCGGAAATCGCCAAGGCCTGCCGCCTGTCGGGCCTGGAACCGTTCACCATCGACCGCCAGTCGCTGTTCGTCAACGTCGGTGAGCGCACCAACATCACCGGTTCCGCCAAATTCGCCCGGCTGATCCGTGAAGAGAACTATACCGAAGCCCTGGAAGTCGCCCTGCAGCAGGTCGAGGCCGGCGCTCAGGTAATCGACATCAACATGGACGAAGGGATGCTCGACTCCCAGGCGGCCATGGTCCGGTTCCTCAACCTGATCGCGGGTGAGCCGGACATCTCGCGTGTACCGATCATGATCGACTCGTCCAAGTGGGAAGTGATCGAAGCCGGCCTCAAGTGCATCCAGGGCAAGGGCATCGTCAACTCCATTTCCATGAAGGAAGGCGTCGAGCAGTTCAAGCACCACGCCCGCCTGTGCAAGCGCTATGGCGCTGCCGTGGTGGTCATGGCTTTCGACGAAGTCGGCCAGGCCGACACTGCCGCGCGCAAGAAGGAAATCTGCCAGCGCAGCTATGACATCCTGGTCAACGAAGTGGGCTTCCCGCCAGAAGACATCATCTTCGACCCGAACATCTTCGCCGTCGCCACCGGTATCGAAGAGCACAACAACTACGCCGTCGACTTCATCGAGGCCTGTGCCTATATCCGCGACCACCTGCCCCACGCCCTGAGCTCGGGTGGCGTGTCCAACGTGTCGTTCTCGTTCCGTGGCAACAACCCGGTGCGTGAGGCGATCCACTCGGTGTTCCTGTACCACGCGATCCAGAACGGCCTGACCATGGGTATCGTCAACGCCGGCCAGCTGGAGATCTACGACGAGATCCCGGCCCAGCTGCGTGAAAAGGTCGAGGACGTGGTGCTCAACCGCACCCCGCATGGCACCGATGCACTGCTGGCCATCGCCGACGACTACAAGGGTGGCGGCGCAACCAAGGAAGTGGAAAACGAAGAGTGGCGCTCGCTGCCGGTGGAAAAACGCCTGGAGCATGCGCTGGTCAAGGGCATCACCGCGTTCATCGTCGAAGACACCGAAGAATGCCGCCAGCAGTGCGCGCGCCCTATCGAAGTGATCGAAGGCCCGCTGATGAACGGCATGAACGTGGTCGGCGACCTGTTCGGCGCGGGCAAGATGTTCCTGCCGCAGGTGGTCAAGTCGGCCCGCGTCATGAAACAGGCCGTTGCTCACCTGATCCCCTTCATCGAAGCCGAAAAAGGCGACAAGCCGGAAGCCAAGGGCAAGATCCTGATGGCCACGGTGAAAGGCGACGTGCACGACATCGGGAAGAACATTGTCGGCGTGGTGCTGGGCTGTAACGGATACGACATCGTCGACCTTGGCGTGATGGTGCCGGCGGAGAAGATCCTGCAGACAGCCCGCGAGCAGAAGTGCGACATCATCGGCCTGTCCGGCCTGATTACCCCGTCGCTGGACGAAATGGTCCACGTTGCCCGCGAAATGCAGCGCCAGGGCTTCGAACTGCCGCTGATGATCGGTGGCGCCACCACCTCCAAGGCGCACACGGCGGTCAAGATCGAGCCCAAGTACAGCAACGACGCAGTCATCTACGTCACCGACGCTTCGCGCGCGGTCGGCGTGGCCACCCAGTTGCTGTCCAAAGAACTCAAGCCGGGCTTCGTCGAGAAGACCCGCCTGGAATACGTGGACGTGCGCGAGCGCACCGCCAACCGCAGCGCCCGCACCGAGCGCCTCAGCTACGCCCAGGCGATCGCTGCCAAGCCGCAGTACGACTGGGCCAGCTACCAGCCAGCGGTGCCCTCCTTCACCGGCGTCAAGGTGCTGGAAGACATCGATTTGCGCACCCTGGCCGAGTACATCGACTGGACCCCGTTCTTCATCTCCTGGGACTTGGCCGGCAAGTTCCCGCGCATCCTCACCGACGAGGTGGTTGGCGAGGCTGCTACGGCGCTGTACAAGGATGCCCGCGAGATGCTCGACAAGCTGATCGACGAGAAGCTGATCAGCGCCCGCGCGGTATTCGGTTTCTGGCCGGCCAACCAGGTGGCCGATGACGACATCGAAGTCTACGGCGAAGATGGCCAGGCACTGGCCACCCTGCACCATCTGCGCCAGCAGACCATCAAGCCGGACGGCAAGCCCAACTGGTCGCTGGCCGACTTCGTCGCACCGAAAGACAGCGGCGTGACCGACTACGTAGGTGGTTTTATCACCACCGCCGGCATCGGTGCCGAGGAAGTGGCCAAGGCTTACCAGGACAAGGGCGACGACTACAGCTCGATCATGGTCAAGGCCCTGGCCGACCGCCTGGCCGAAGCCTGTGCCGAATGGCTGCACGAGCAGGTGCGTAAAGAGCACTGGGGCTATGCCCGCGACGAACACCTGGACAACGAGGCGCTGATCAAGGAGCAGTACAGCGGCATCCGCCCTGCGCCGGGCTACCCGGCCTGCCCCGACCACACCGAAAAGGAAACCCTGTTCCGCCTGCTCGATGGCACCGCCATCGGTGAGACCGGGCCAAGCGGGGTGTACCTCACCGAACACTTCGCGATGTTCCCGGCTGCGGCGGTCAGCGGCTGGTACTTCGCCCACCCGCAGGCGAAGTATTTCGCCGTAGGCAAGGTCGACAAGGACCAGATCGAACGTTACAGCGCACGCAAAGGCCAGGATATCAGCGTAAGCGAGCGCTGGCTGGCGCCTAACCTGGGGTATGACAGCTAAACGACTGCGCTGGCTTCTTCGCGGGCTCGCCCACACAGGTATGAAACAGGCCTCAAGGGCCGTGATTTACCTGTAGGAGCGGGTTCACCCGCGAAGAGGCCGGCACAGGCAACCTCACAACCATTGCCTACACTGTCCTTGATTGCCTCTGATTTCCCCAGGAGCCACCATGGACGATTCCAGCCAGGGCAAACCCCCGACCTTCTGGCAGATGCTGCACAGCATCCTCGCTGCCGCCTTCGGCGTGCAAAGCGGCAAAAACCGCGCACGCGACTTCACCCACGGCAAGGCCAGCCACTTCATTGCGTTGGGGGCGCTGTTCACCCTGGTGTTCATTGCGGTATTGATCGGCCTGGTGCAATTGGCGCTGCACCTGACCCGCTAGCCTGTGCCGGCCTCTTCGCGGGTAAACCCGCGCCTACAGCGACCTGCGCCCAACCAGCGATGCGTGTGTAGGAGCGGGTTTACCCGCGAATACGGTCGCGGCGGCAACGGTGAACGGCAGGTGGTAATTGGCCAGCAGGCCCGGCCCTTTCGCGGGTGAACCCGCTCCTACGACGGCCTTTCCCCAACCAGCGATGCGTGTGTAGGAGCGGGTTTACCCGCGAATACGGTCGCGGCCGCAACGGTGAACGGCGGGTGGATATTGGCCAGCAGGGCCGGCCCTTTCGCGGGTAAACCCGCTCCTACGACGGTCCCGCGCCATTCTCAAGGGATATGTTTTCACCGCGAAGAGGCGGCCACAGGCAATAATAAAGCGCCTGCGAGACTCCCTCCCACAGGCGCCCTGCTACATCACGGTCTTGAGTTTCAAGTCACTGGTGGCTGACCCAATACACCGCAGTGACCACCACCAGAACGATCAGGCAGAGGATCGCCCAGGCATCGACGCTGCTGTCAGCTTTGCGGACCTTGGTTGAGTTTCCCATTGCATTGCCTCTTGTAGTGGTTATGGGAATGCACTTCACCACCAGCAGTTAAGACGAGCAATGCCCTTCCCTCAAGCAGGGTCATTCAATATTCGACCGGTGACGCCAGAAACGGGTAACGGTAACCGGGCGGGCGCCCTTCAGCACTGTAACGCCGAAAATCGACGCCGTAGTCGTCCCTTTCCAACAGCTTCAGCCAACGCCTGGCCTTGGCCTGATCGATTTCCTGCAATACCGGAACACGGCGCTCGCGCAGGCCGTCGCGGTTCAACGCCAGCCCGTGGGCGTCATCGTGCAGCATCACCATGGCCCAACCGCCAAGGGTGAAATGCCCACCCATCAGCACGCTCAAGCGCCCATCGATACGTGCGCGCAAGGCTTCGGGCGAGCTGTTGACGGCAGCGAACAGCACGTCACGACCCGCCGTGTACCCGGCCTCCTCGAACGCCTGCATGGCACCAAAGGCCATCTGATCATTGGCCGACCACACCAGCCGGGTGGCCGGGTAACGCTCAAGCAACTGCTTCGCTTGCTCGTAGGCGCGCTGGCGGTTCCAGCCGCCGTATACCACTTGCCGCAAGCGCACCTGAGGGAAATCGGCCAGAGCGCGGCGCATGCCCTCAACGCGCAACTGCGAGGCCGGGGTGGTCTTGACCCCGGCAAAAGCCACCAGATCCACCGGCCCTGCGTCGCGAGGCAGCTGCGCGAGCATCAGGTGCAACATCTGGAAGCCTGCCTGCTCGTCGTTGCTCATCAAGGTACCCAGTGGCTCGGCATACTTGCCGGGCTGGGCCTCGATGCTGAGGCGCTGGCTGGCGGTCAGGCCATTATTGACCAGCAGCAGTTTCACCCCGGTGCCACGCGACAACCGCAGGATTTCCGGTGCCACGTACTGCTCATTGACCAGCACCAGGTAATCCGGACGCTGCGGCGCACTCAGGATCGCCCGGGCCTGGGCCAGTGCCAGGTCGGCTCGGCGCTCGCTGTATTGCACCTGCAGTGTCATGCCCAGCTCGTCCGCGGCGGCCTGCATGAAGCGGGTATAGCTGGTCCAGAATGTCTCGGTGGACAGCCCCGGGTTGAGGAACACCACCGAAGCCGGTTGCGCATTTGCCACCAGTGGCAAGGCAAGGCACAAGCTTTGGCACAGGGCCTTGAGCATGGGGTCACATCTCTGCGAAGCAAACGCCGGATTATAAACGCCTGGCGATGCTCAGCGCACAAATGGCAGTCAATCTCACATAGTCCATTTGGTTCTTTTCATATGCAAAAACATCACTTTAGCGCATAACCGCAACCTGCTATCGTTCCCCGGCTCCGTACCGGAGTGCGCGGCCGTGCGCGCGAATAGCTGCATGCCTGAGACAGGACTTTTATGTACGTATACGACGAGTACGATCAGCGGATCATCGAGGACCGCGTCAAGCAGTTCCGTGATCAGACCCGCCGCTACCTGGCCGGTGAGCTGAGCGAAGAAGAATTCCGCCCTCTGCGCCTGCAGAACGGCCTATACATCCAACGTTTCGCGCCGATGCTGCGTGTCGCGGTGCCGTACGGCCAGCTGAACGCCAACCAGGTCCGCACCCTGGCCAAGATCGCTCGCGACTATGACAAGGGCTATGCCCACATTTCCACCCGCCAGAACGTGCAGTTCAACTGGCCGGCGCTGGAAGACATCCCCGACATCCTCGCCGAGCTGGCCACCGTGCAGATGCACGCGATCCAGACCAGCGGCAACTGCCTGCGCAACACCACCACCGACCAGTTCGCCGGTGTGGCCGCAGACGAGATCGTCGACCCGCGCCCGTGGTGTGAAATCGTCCGTCAGTGGACCACCTTCCACCCGGAATTCGCCTACCTGCCACGCAAGTTCAAGATCGCCATCAACGGTTCGCAGGAAGACCGCGCCGCCATCGAAGTGCACGACATTGGCCTGGAGCCCGTGCGCAACGCGGCCGGCGAACTGGGCTTCCGTGTGCTGGTCGGTGGCGGCCTGGGCCGTACCCCGGTGGTGGGCTCGTTCATCAACGAGTTCCTGCCATGGCAGGACCTGATCAGCTACCTCGACGCCATCCTGCGCGTGTACAACCGTTACGGCCGCCGTGACAACAAGTACAAGGCGCGGATCAAGATTCTGGTCAAGGCCCTTACCCCGGAAGTGTTCGCCGAAAAGGTCGAGGCCGAAATGGTCCACCTGCGTGGCGGCACCACCACCCTGACCGAAGCCGAAGTGCAACGCGTATCGCGCCACTTCGTCGACCCCGAGTACCTCGCACTCGACAACGTCGACTACACCGCACTGGACGCCGAGCACCCAGGGTTCGCCCGCTGGCGCTCGCGCAACACCCGTGCCCACAAGCGCCCGGGCTACGTGGCTGTTACCCTGTCACTCAAGCCTACCGGTGTTGCCCCGGGCGACCTGACCGACAAGCAGCTGGACGCCGTGGCCGACCTGGCCGAACGCTACAGCTTCGGCTTCCTGCGCACCTCGCACGAGCAGAACATCATCCTCGCCGACGTCGAGCAGCGCCAGTTGCACGCGCTGTGGCTTGAACTGCGCGAAGGCGGCTTCGCTACCCCGAACATCGGCCTGCTGACCGACATCATCTGCTGCCCGGGTGGCGACTACTGCTCGCTGGCAAACGCCAAGTCGATCCCGATTGCCGAGTCCATCCAGCGCCGCTTCGACGACCTGGACTACCTGTTCGACATCGGCGAAATCGACCTGAACATCTCCGGCTGCATGAACGCCTGCGGCCACCACCACGTGGGCCACATCGGCATCCTCGGCGTGGACAAGAAGGGTGAGGAGTTCTACCAGGTGTCGCTGGGCGGCAACGCCGCACGCGGCGCAAGCCTGGGCAAGATCCTTGGCCCGTCCTTCGCGCAGGATGACATGGCCGATGTGATCGAGAAGCTGATCGCCGTGTACGTCGAGCAACGTACCGAGGAAGAGCGTTTCATCGACACCTACCAGCGTATCGGCATCGACCCCTTCAAGGAACGCGTCTATGCAGCGAATCATTAAGAACAACCAGATCGTCGACGAAACCTGGCACCTGCTGCCCAAGGAAACCTCGTTTGACGAGCTGACCAACTGCGACGACTACATCGTGCCGCTGCAAATGTGGCGCGACCATGCCCATGTGCTCAAAGCTCGCGATGGCGGCCTGGGTGTATGGCTGGACAGCGACCAGGAAGCGGAGGAAATCGGTGAAGACGTGCACCACTTCCAGGTCATCGCCCTGAACTTCCCGGCATTCACCGACGGCCGCAGCTACTCCAATGCGCGCCTGCTGCGTGACCGCTACAAGTTCAAAGGCGAACTGCGCGCCATCGGCGATGTGCTGCGCGACCAGCTGTTCTTCATGGCCCGCTGCGGCTTCGACGCCTTCGCCATCCGTGCCGACAAGGACCCGGAAGACGCGCTGCAAAGCCTGAAGGACTTCTCGGTGACCTACCAGGCCGCCACCGACGAACCGCTGCCGCTGTTCCGCCGCCGCTGATCGTCCCGCCCCAGCGAACAGCCCGCCTCTCGGCGGGCTGTTTCGTTCACAGGGCGTGGCGTTGAATTGCCTCTCGGCTCAATTCAAGCAAAAGCTGCCGTTTCGCGACCTCACGCGCTGCGCAGATATGCTCGACCTGGGCAAAGTAGTCGCCATCGCTCAGCGTTTTCGATTGTTCGAGCAACGCATCCAGGCGCTGCTGAAAAGGCTCGTCCAGGCGGCTGAAGCGCGCCGCCTGCTGCTCGTGCAGATAGTCCTGCCAGAAGGATCGATCTGCCAGCGCCTGCGCCAAGGCTTGTGGCGTTTCCTGCCGCAGCACCTCGCTGCGCGCGGCGTCCAGGTCTTCGCGGCCAACCCCGCTGAAACTCTCATACGAAAGATGGCTGGGCTGCACGGGAAGGTCGAGGCTATCCGCCAGCCTGACGCGATAGGTCAGGTAAACCTCAACGGGATCGTTCGAAAAGTAATCCGCAATATGCCGCGCGGCAATTGCGTTGACTTTGTCCAGGCGGAACAATGAACGCCCCAGCCTGACCAGCGCCCGCTCCTTCTGCAACCCGGTACCGGCTGCACCGGCCTTGGCGACCAGCGCGCCAACCTCCAGCTCGCTGAGCGTCAGCAGCAACTCGTCGCTGCAACTGCGCGGCCGGGCAACTTGCTCGAACAGGCTCGCGCGTACTTCAGCGTGCTGTTCGCAGGCTTCGAGGATATGCCACACCCGCGCCTGAAGGTCGCGCGGTTGTGCGTCGTATTCACGCAGGGCGCGTAAATCAGAGAAAAAGCGAAACAGATCCTGCGCCCCGGCTTCCTGGCTCAAGCGGTTCCAGCTCGCCAATCGCACCTCGCGCTGGGCTGGCGTGAACCCTGAAAACCAAGGGGCTGCAGCGTTCGGGATCGAAGTGGCATGAGCTGCACGTCGACGCTCAGCAGCCCCGGCCGACGCCCTGGCCAACTGCAAGCGCTGCAGGGTTTCGTCCGAGAGTGGATTGTCGTGCAGCTCCAGGCCCCGCCACAAGCGAAGCGGCACTAGGGACAACGCTTCAGGCAGCGTCTGGATCTGGTTGTCACGCATGTCCAGCAACTCCAGATTACCGTGCCTGGCCAGATCAGCGGGCAGTTCGCCCAGCCCGGTGTTGCGCAAGGACAGCCGGCGCAGCAGGGGGAAAGACGCCAAGGGTGGCAGCAAACCGACCGGGTTGCCGTTGAGCTCCAGGCGGCGCAGTTCCACAAGCTGGCTCAAACGCAGGTTATCCTCGCTGGAAAGCACGATCTGGTTGCCGCCAAGGCGCAGGTTTTTCAATTCGGTCAGTTGCTCGATACCTGCAGGTAGGCGTGTCAGCCGGTTGTTCCGCAAGTCCAGGTTGCGCACATTGCTGAAGCGACCAAGAAAGCCCGCATCAAGGCTCGTCAGCTGCATATCGCGCAGGGTCAGGTGCGTGATGTGGTCAAAACTCACATTTTCAGGCAAAGCCGGCAGGTCACCCACCCGCTCACCCACGAGGGTCAGGTGGTAGTCACCCGCCACCTCTCCAGGGGTAAAGCGCTGCCAGCTTGCCGTAATGCGCCTGGCAACCTTGATACGACGCAGGCGGCGAACAATGTTCAGCCCTGCGTCATTTCGCCAGGCTTGCAATGCCTGCTTGAGGCTGACCTTGGCCTGTAACAGTTGGCTGACATGGCCCCACGGGTCCACCCCCCGCTGTGCCAGGTCTTGCAGGTAGCCCTCCAGCTGCTCACTGCTCATCACCGGGAACACGTGGTTCAACGTGCGCCGCAGTGCCTGGCGGGTGCCTGTCAGCTGGCCACTGAGCGGGTAGCCCAAACGCCCATCGAACAACCGCACAGGAGGGCGAATCCCCTGCCCCACACGGGCCAGCCCAATCATTCGGGCCGCCGCTTCACGGTCAGCGAGCGCCTCACGCCCAAGCCGCTCACCCAGTGCGTCATCCGTCATCTGGCTAATACCGAGCAACTGTCGCTGGCGGCTGTCCAGTTGCCGTCTCAACGTCTGCAGCAACCCACCCCTGCCCGCGGCAGGCAGCTCAACGTTGACCCCAGCCGACCAGGGGGCGATGGCATCGAGCAGGCCCAGCGCGAGCTTGCCGGTATCGTCATTTTCTGCCGCGGCCTGGCGCAACCCTGCGCAGGCACGGTCTATCCGACTGTCGCGTATTGCCCAGCGTGCACGTTCCGCCAAGGCCAAGGGCACCCGGCTTGCGCCCGTCAGGCTCTCCATCTCGACACTGCTGGCCCCCTCGACGATTTCCCGTGCGCAGCGGTGGGAAAGGCCTGGGAAGTCCCGCATCAAGACCCGGTCTGCTGCTTGCGGGCTGATCTGTCGCTCGTTGAAGACCTCCTCGAAAGCCTCACCTCGCAACGCCGGGAAATCACGGTGCAATTGCTGGCGCTCGATGGCATCGAGCAGGCGTGCCGGCGGGGGCGCATTTTCCAGTAACAAACGGCGCAGGCTGTCAGCCTCGAAACCCGTGGCCTGCAACGCCACAGACACCGCCTCATCGGGCACCTGCGCCGTACGACTGGCAAGGCGGCGCACCATGTAGGCGGCGTCATGCCAGCGCTGCGGTTGTTCGAACTCATGCACCCATCCCCCGGCACCATTGTGCTCAAGTGCCGGTACGTAGGCCTGTGGCCTTGATGGGTGATGAATACGCCATGCGCCATCGTCCCCTTCACTCACCTCATAGACAGCATCGTGCAGGCGCCTCAGCGAACGGCCAGTTTCATTCACGGCCTGTCCTACCATCAGATCGACGCCCTCACGCTGATAGCCCGACAAGGACGGGTCACACAGCCGCAACTGGCCATCGCCCAGGCTTACCGGCACCAAGGCATCCACCTGCGCCACTCGCTGGGCCAGCTTGCCAAGTGCCGTCGCCCCGGCCGTCGTCACCGCCGTCATCACAACCGTGTCGGCCACGTTGAACAAGTGACCCAATGCGGCGTCGCGATCACCCAACTGCCAATCCTGGTAGCTTTCGTACACCTCACCTGCCAGCTGCACCACCGTAAGCCCCAGCAGGGCCTGCCCCAACACAGGCACAAACAGCGCTGCCAGGCCTGCCACGCTCAACCCCAAATCCAGATAGCCCTGCAAACGTGCGCGACGGTCGGCGACATCCTCATCCTCTGTCGATACCGCCAATACCCGTGCGTCATCCAGCATTTTGTCGATCCGGGCTTGGCGCAGCGCGACAAACACGTCGCCCTCGATCGCAAAACAGCGGCCATCCAGCTCAAGCGGGAGAACGGTATTACCGTGGCTGAGCAGCGCGTTCAGCGCCGCGCAGAAGGCGACGCGATCACGCTCTGCGACGAAGCGCTGGAAGTAGCGCCGATACGCTTCATTACGCAAACGTATGCCAAGGGTCATGTACAGCAACTCCCAGCTGGTGTGCCAACTCACCGGGGCATACGGGTCCTCAGGGAACCACGCGATAACACCAAGCAGGCGGGCGTTCTGACGCACTTCGATCACCAGTGCGCCAATGACCTCCTTGCCCAACAGCCGCAGGGTGTGACACTTCAATACGGTGTTGTCGGCTGGCAGGAAAGACCCTGTGCCCACCACCTGGTTGATCCACTGACAGGTCTGCTCATCGATTTCACCCTTGATTCTTGCGGCGATTGCAGCAAGCGCCAGGTTGGCGCTCATCGCCTCCTCCAGGGCACTCTCGACGGCCACCCCCTCGCCTTCCAGCTTCGATTGCAAATGGCTTTGATAACGCCTGCCAATATCGATGTCTCTGCAAAGGTGGACAAAAGCTTGCGCACTTAGCGGCAGCAGGTGCCCGCTGGCAGTGACCAACTGCGACCCGGCCGCGAACCAGCCAGGCTGCATTTCCTTTTCGTGGAAGTTATGCAGTGCCGCCGAAAGAAGCGTCTGGGTGCTGACGATGCGTGTTGACGTGCTAGGTAGAGCAGGTGATATCGACGGTTTGGGCTGCAGGGTCACCAGCCTGAGCTGAGCCTGGCGCAAATCCACCTGCTTGATCGAATGGGCCTCGGGTGCACGTTTGAGCAACGACTCGGCGAACTCATCCAAGGGGGTTATAGCCCTTAACCAGGCGTCGACGTGGTCCTGCGCCCGCTGTTGGCGCAAAGCAGCGGCGCGCAGCCCTGTCAGCTCTTGGGCAGATGCGCGCTTGAGCCAGCCTGGCAGCTGACGGGCAATCAGCGCATCGATGGAGTCGGCGGGTATTACTGAAGGGGTCATGGGCAGCCTCAACGCTTGATAAAAAAGCGCTAGCTGAACAAGGTTCCAGTCCCCTCGGGCCCTATTTATGTAGTGAATGCACAGCTTGAAAATGTATTTGTGACTACAGGTCAAAGGACTTTGGCGCCATGGCGGCTTATTCGCTGCCGTTCAAACCTGCACACTGGCCATCACATGATCCTCCCCCTATTCAGGAGCAACCCCATGAGCGTTCCTTCCTTCGGCCTCGGCACCTTCCGCCTCTCCGGCCAAACCGTCATCGACTCGGTCAAGTCTGCCCTGGCAGTCGGCTACCGCGTCATCGATACCGCCCAGATCTACAAGAACGAAGCCGAAGTGGGCCAGGCCATCGCCGAAAGCGGCGTGCCGCGCAGCGAGCTGTTCATCACCACCAAGATCTGGGTCGACAACTACGCCGCCGACAAGCTGATCCCCAGCCTGCGTGACAGCTTGCAGAAGCTGCGCACCGACTACGTCGACCTGCTGCTGATCCACTGGCCAGCGCCGGGCAATGGCGTAGAACTGCCCGAGTACATGAAGGCCCTGGCCGACGCCAAGCAGCAAGGCCTGGCTCGCCAGATCGGCGTTTCCAACTTCAACATCGAGCTGACCAGGCAAGCCATTGCCGTGGTCGGCAAAGGGGAAATCGCCACCAACCAGATCGAGCTCAGCCCCTACCTGCAGAACAGCACGCTGACCGCGTTCCTCAAGGAACAAGGGATCACCGTGACCTCGTACATGACCCTGGCCTACGGCAAAGTGCTGAAAGACCCGGTGCTGGCCCAGATCGCCGCCAAGCACAAGGCTACCGTCGCCCAGGTTGCCCTGGCCTGGGCCTTGCAACTGGGCTATGCCGTGATCCCGTCGTCGACCAAGCGTGAAAACCTGGCCAGCAACCTGCTTGCCCGTGGCCTGACGCTGGACATCGACGATATGGCACGCATCGCCAAGCTGGAGCGCAATGGCCGCGAGGTCAGCCCTGACGGCCTGGCGCCAACCTGGGACTGACACTGATGACTGCTCAAACAATGAGACCCGGCCGCGTGCTCTTCGCGTTGGCCATTGGCGCCTTTGGCATCGGCACTACCGAGTTCACCCCGATGGGGCTACTGCCAGTCATCGCCCAGGGCGTGGAGGTGAGCATCCCCAGCGCCGGCATGCTGATCACCGCCTATGCCATTGGCGTGATGGTCGGCGCGCCGATCATGACCTTGCTGTTCAGCCGCTTTGGGAAGCGCGCTGCGCTGATGGCGCTGATGGCCATCTTCACCCTTGGCAACCTGCTGTCGTCACTGTCGCCGGACTACTACACCCTGCTCGCTTCGCGACTGGTCACCAGCCTCAACCATGGTGCGTTCTTCGGCCTGGGAGCCGTGGTGGCAGCCAGCGTGGTGCCCAAGGAAAAACAGGCCAGCGCCGTGGCCACCATGTTCATGGGCCTGACCATCGCCAACATCGGCGGCGTACCGGCCGCCACCTGGATCGGCCAGCAGATCGGCTGGCGCATGGCATTTGCCGGTACCGCCGTACTTGGCCTGCTGGCCATGGCCGCGCTGTGGTACGCCCTGCCCAAGGGTGAACGCGGCAGCGTGCCGCATGTGCGCAAGGAACTGGCGGTCATTGCCCGCCCCAGCGTGCTGCTGGCAATGGCCACCACCGTGCTCGGTGCCGGCGCCATGTTCACCTTGTACACCTACGTGGCGCCGGTGCTGGCCGAACTGACCGGTGCCTCGGACGGCTTCGTAACCTTGGCGCTGGTACTGATCGGCGTTGGCTTCACCCTTGGCAACAGCCTGGGTGGCCGCCTGGCCGACTGGTCGCTGGATGGCGCGGCGAAAATCTTCCTTGCCGTGCTGGCGCTGATCATGCTGCTGATGCCCCTGGTACTGAGCAGCCACCTCGGCGCTGCCATCGCCCTGCTGGTCTGGGGCATGTTCACCTTCGCCGTGGTACCGCCGCTGCAAATGCGTGTAATGACTGCCGCCATCGAGGCGCCAGGCCTGGCGTCGTCGATCAACGTGGGTGCGTTCAACCTGGGTAACGCCGTGGGCGCGGCGCTGGGTGGTGCGGTTATCAGCCTGAACCTGGGCTACGCCGCCGTGCCAATGGCCGGAGGTGTGCTGGCGGCTGCGGGGCTGTTGCTGGTATGGCTGGGCGGCCGCCACAAGGTCGCCGGCAAGACCGCAGCCGATATGGCCTGAAGGCAACCACCTGCAGGAGCGGCCCACCGCGATACAAGGCCGCTTCTGCACACGGGCCGCACCTGACGTCTGCGACGCACCGTTCCTCACTGCAATGATGAAATGCCGGGCGATTGCGTGCGCTTGTCAGGCTGTGGGCACGGATGCCCGAAACGCGACATTGGCTGCCTGTTCGGCGTGAGACAGGCAACCTCGGCACTGGATAACCTGCTGCGGCAATGCCTTGTTCCCTTGCCATAGAAGAACCTTGCCCATGACAACTTCCGCCGCCTCCGTAGCCGCCGCCACGCCTGCCGACCAGCCTCAGGGCTTTGTCGTGCGCATCGTCGGTGCTGCTGCATTCGCCCACCTGCTCAACGACCTGATTCAAGCCGTACTGCCGTCGATCTACCCCATGCTGAAAAGCGATTTCGCGCTGAGCTTCGCCCAGATCGGCTGGATTGCCTTGGTGTATCAGGTGACCGCTTCCCTGCTGCAACCTTGGGTCGGCATGTTCACCGACAAGCACCCACAACCCTACCTGCTGCCTGCCGGCATGGTGGTGACGCTGGTGGGCATCGCCCTGCTCGCCTTTGCCGGCAGCTATGAAATGCTGCTGGTGGCCGCCGCCGTGGTCGGCGTGGGTTCGGCCACCTTTCACCCAGAGGCCTCGCGGGTCGCCAGGATGGCTTCCGGCGGGCGCTTCGGGACCGCGCAATCAACCTTCCAGGTCGGCGGTAATACCGGCTCGGCCCTCGGCCCACTGCTCACCGCTGCCATCATCATTCCGCACGGCCAACCGGCCATTGCCTGGTTCATGCTGGCCGCTGCGCTGGCCGTTCTGGTGCTGCTGCGGGTGACGGGCTGGAGCGTGCGCCACGGCCAGGCCCGGCTCAAGAGCTTCGCGGGCCAACAGGCCCCCGGCCTGTCGCGGGGTGCCATGTGGCGCGCTGTGGTGGTGATCGCCGTGCTGATGTTCGCCAAGTTCGTCTACATCGCTTCGTTCACCAACTTCTTCACCTTCTACCTGATCGAGCATTTCGGCCTGAGTGTGCAGCACAGCCAGCTGTACCTGTTCGTGTTCCTCGCAGCCGTTGCGCTGGGCACCTTTGCCGGTGGCCCGGTGGGTGATCGCATCGGGCGCAAGGCCGTGATCTGGGTCTCGTTCCTCGGCGTGGCGCCCTTCGCCCTGGCCCTGCCCCATGCCAACCTCGCCTGGACAGCCGTACTGGCGGTGGCCATCGGCCTGGTGATGTCCTCGGCATTCGCTGCCCTGGTGGTGTATGCCCAGGAGGCGGTGCCAGGCCGGGTCGGCATGGTTTCGGGGGTGATGTTCGGGCTGATGTTCGGCATCAGCGGCGTGGGTGCAGCCGGCCTGGGCACACTGGCCGACCGGCATGGCATCGAATGGGTGTACCAAGCCATCGCGTTCCTGCCGCTGCTCGGGTTGGCCACCGCCTTGCTACCGGCCACCCGCTCGCGGGCCCGCCCTGGCCGTTGCTGCTAAAGTGGCGCTGCCAGGCTGCTTCGATACGAGGTCACGATGGTAAAGCCGCAGCGTGAATTGCTGGTGGAGGTCGATGAGTGGACCTGGGAAGTGGGTAGCCGTGCGACAGACTACCCAAGCGACTGGTTCATCGAGCCCCATAGCCATACCAAGCATCAACTGATCTATGCCATCAAAGGCCTGATGATCGTCGAGTCCGGAAACGAATGCTGGACAGTGCCACCCAGCCGCGGTGTGTGGATGCCTTGCGGCCAGGTGCACGCCATTCGCTGTGTCGGCGACGTGAAGATGCGCAGTGTGTTCGTGCGCATCGACGCGGCAACCGGCCTGCCCCTGCAGAGCAAGGCCATCAGCATCTCGCCCTTGCTCAGCGAACTGATCAAGGCCTCGGTGGGGTTCACCGCACCGTTTGCCGAGGACTCGCGCGAAGCCCGGGTCATGCGCCTGATCCTCGACGAAATCTGCGTACTGCCGACCTTGCCGCTGAAGCTGTCGCAACCCAGCGACCAGCGCCTGCGGGTGATCTGCACGGCATTGCATGAACGGCCCGACGATAACGCCACCGTTGCCGACTGGGGCGTGCAGCTGGGGGTGGACGAAAAGACCATCCAGCGGTTGTTCCGCAAGGAAACCGGCATGACCTTCGGCCAGTGGCGTCAGCAGGCGCGGCTGATGCAGGCACTGGAGCGAATTGCCCTGGGCGAGCGAATCATCGATGTGGCGGGCGCCTTGGGCTATGACAGCCCAAGTGCCTTCGCCAGCATGTTCAAACGCCAGTTCGGTACCACGCCCAGCCAGTTCTTCAGATAACCTGAAGTCCACGCATTTGCCGGCACTGGCCCGCCGCATACGGGCTGTCCGCTGACGGCTCGCCCTGCCTGTTCTTGCACAGCATCCCCGCCAAGCCGTATACAGTACCCCTACAACAATGCCCGCAAAGGAGCCCGGCACATGACCGTGACGCTGTCCCCCCTGCAGATCGACTGCGATTTCGACTCCGGCAACATTCAGGTACTGGATGCCAGCAACCCGGCCCAGGTACACCTGGCCATTCGCCCGGACACCCACAGCGGCCACTACCAGTGGTTCCACTTCAAGGTCAGCGGGCTCACACCGGGGCAGGTCCATCGCTTCAGCCTGGACAACGCTTCTGGCTCCTCGTACAAGAACGCGTGGAGCGGCTACAACGCTGTGGCCAGCTACGACCAGCAGCGCTGGTTCCGCGTGCCCAGCCAGTTCGACGGTACGGCGCTATCGTTCGAGGTCAAGGCTGAACAGGACCAGATCTGGTTCGCCTATTTCGAGCCCTACCCGCGTGCCCGCCACAACCAGCTGATCGAACGGGCCCGCCAACTCCCGGGTGTCGAGTTGCTGGCCAGCGGCCGCAGTATCCAAGGCCGCGATATCCCGCTGCTGCGGGCAGGCGACGGTGCCGAAGGCAAGCGCAAGCTGTGGCTGATTGCCCAGCAGCACCCGGGCGAGCACATGGCCGAATGGTTCATGGAAGGCGTGATCGACCGCCTGCAGGCCAACGACGCAGTGGTCCAGCAATTGCTCGCCAAGGCCGACCTTTACCTGATCCCCAACATGAACCCCGACGGCGCCTTCCTCGGCCACCTGCGCACCAACTTCAAAGGCAAGGACCTCAACCGCGCCTGGCAGGACGCCAGCGTCGAATTCAGCCCGGAAGTGTTCTTTGCACAGGCGCAGATGAAGCAGTACGGTGTGGATGCCTTCATCGACGTGCACGGTGACGAAGAGATCCCGCACGTGTTCACGGCCGCATGCGAGGGCAACCCCGGTTACACCCCTCGGCTGGCCAAGCTCGAAGAGCAGTTCCGTACCACCTTGTGCAGCCTGACTCGCGACTTCCAGACGGTGCATGGCTATACCCGTGACGAGCCCGGACAGGCGAACACGACGCTGGCCTGCAACGCGGTGGGCATGGCACATGACTGCCTGTCACTGACGCTGGAGATGCCGTTCAAGGACCATGACGACGCGCCCGATGCAGTCACCGGGTGGTCGGGGGCGCGCTCGAAGGCACTGGCCGGCGCGGTGCTGGAGACCCTGGCAAGCATGGTAGGCGATTTGCGCTGAACCTCGTCTTGCGCAGACCCTGCAGGAGCAGCACGTCGCGACACGCGGCAGCTCCTTCGGGGGTATAGACCGCTGTTCAGAACTGCACATCCAGTATCACACTGTCGGTATAGGTCGCAGCCGGCGGTGTCGCCTGATCGGTATAGACCTTGGCGTTGTAGTTGAACACCTGGCTACCCGTGCCGGTACCCACGCCGGGGTTGATGTCGGCGTCCGTACTGGAACGCCTGGCAGCCCCGGACGCCCCCCAGCGCACGGTACCGGCACTTTTGAAAATGTCATAGGCCAGGTAGTTGTTGGCCGAAGACTTCATCCGCCGCCGCCCTCCGGACACGTTCTGCCCGTCACCCAGCCCTACCGTGTAGCTGCTGCCCTTGGTGCATGACACGTTTATGCCCTGGCTCACCGTGCCGAACCCCGCCACCACCGGCGCACTGGCGAAGCTGATGTCGGGGGTGGTGATCTGGCAATCGTTGGTCACCGTCAGGCTCACGTTCAAGACCTGGCTACCCGAGCCGATGTCACGCCCAAGGCATATCCCCAACGCGCCAATACCCGAACAATAATCCCAGCTCCAGGCCACGGTCAGGGCCTCTTGATACAACCCGGCCGCGACATTGCTGCCAATTTGGGTGCGCATGTAGATCGGCACCGCCTTGGGCGTGGTACCGCCGAGCAGCCCCAGCAAGTCGAGGATACCGTTGCGGGCGAAGTCGTAGGCCACACCCCGGGTAATCGGGTAGCGGGTGGTGTTGTCGGCATAGAGCGTATAGGGAATGACATCGCCTGTCGGGCCGACCAGACCGCCCGAAGCGGGCGTGATCGTGGCGTAGAAATGATCACCGCTGCTGAGCAAGGTCAGCAGCGAACCGGTGCACTGCAACCCGGAGTTGAGGCTGGAAGCCGTCTGTACCGTGTTGCGAACCTGCGTCGAATTAAGGCTGCCAAACGCTGCCGGCAAGGTGGCCACCGACGAGCAAAGCGCCCAGGCCGTACTGCTCGGCAACAGCAGCACGCTCGCCACCAGGCCCCGCCGCCAGGCATTCATCGGCACACCAACGGACCAATCAAAGGGACCGAGCCTTGCGCGTCAGGCAGGTCGAACGCCACTTCGCAATGCCCACCCCCTTCAAGCGCTACCTGAAGGTGGTTATTCGACGACAGGTTCTCCAGGTACACCAACCCGTCCCACCCCACCACCGCCTGGGTGCCACTCTCTGCGTGGGTAACACGGCTACCCAGTTTGAGCACCTGCTGGTTGCCATCCACCAATTCGACACTGGCCGCCATGACGCGCTTGAGGGGGAACTCCAGCAAGTAGCCACTGCCCCGTCGTACCGCCACACGCTGCTCAACGTCCGGCGCGAGGACATCCGGTGGCAGGTTCATGGGGTCGATCTCGTACTTGCCCCGGTAGTAACCGCTGCTGTAAGGCACCAGCAAGTGCCCCTTGGCATCGGTACGGCCGATTTCCTGGTTTTCATAACGCACCGGTACATCGGCGTAACCTGCGGTGCTGACCACCACGAAGGCATCATCGATACGGTTGGCGGCGAACACGCCGGCATCCATCCACACCAGAGAACCACTGGCGTCGGCCCAGCGGGTCATCTCGCCGCTGCTGCCATACACACCGGCCTGCAATTGTACCGATTGCAGGCGCCAGGTGACGTCGGCCTGGCGATAGGCATCACGGTCGCTGCCTGCGGCATAGCCCAGGTTGTAACCGACGCCGACACCCGCTGGCACCGCGCGGCTGTAGTTGACCCGTTGCAGGGTCTCGCCTTCATTGCTGCGTTCCATGCTCAGCGCCAGGGTGCCGTGCAGGTCGAACGGGATCACCAGCTGCGCCTGCACCGCCCACTGGCTGTCACCCACTTCACGGTTGGCCGACAGGTACACACTGCTGCTGCCCCACAGCGGCTTGCTGTAGCTCAGGTTGATCAACCGGGTACGCGTTCCGTCACCGGCGCGCACGTCGAAGTAGCCAGCGCCAATGCTGCCGTACGCGTTCAGGTTGACACTGAGGGTAACCTGTTCGCTGCTTTTGCTCAGTTGCATGTCCGGGGAGCCCACCCGGCTCAGGTCGGCATAATCGCCATGACGTTGCAGGCGCTGGTAACCGAAGCCGATGCGCTGGCTGTTGTACTGGTAGCCAAGGGCGACCTGGTGGCCCTTGTCGCCCTCGAACCGGCTTTGCGCCAAGGCGGCGTTGAGCACGCCGAAATTGCCCACGCGCATGTTGCCACCCAGCCCTCCGAGCATCAGCGACTCCGCCGTTTCGGCGTGGGTTTCCAGGGTGAACATGTCACTGAGCCCATAGCGCAGGCTGCCCGAGGCAATACCCGGCCCATAGCTGAAATCGCGTACGCCGTAATCCCGGCGTAGGCTGCCGGCGGCCACCGAGTAGTCCGACAGGCCCTTCTGCAGCAGGCTGCTGGTGACATAGAACGGCAAGGTGGTCGACACCTGCCGGCCAAGGGCATCAGTGGTGACCACCACCGCCTCCCCGGCCCCGTTGATGAACGGCACGTTGGTCAGGGTGTACGGGCCTGGCTGAAGTTCGGTGGTGCTGGACTTGAAACCGTTGATGAACAGGTCGAGCGACGTGGGGACCGCCGCTTCACCGGCGAACGCAGGCAACGGGTAAGTGACAAGATCCGGACGCACCGCGAAGTCGCGTGACAGCTGCACCCCGCCCACGCGCACCGAACTGCTCCAGGGCAAGGCGCCCGTCACGAAGTCACCGGTTTCGTAGGTCAGCAGGCGCTGCTCGTCGGTAAAGCGCCAGGTGGTGTCGTAACGCATGAAACCTCGGCGCGTATCGTCCGCCTGTGCGCCACTGAAAGACTGGCGCCACTGCCCGGTACTGGAAAAGGTACCCCAGCTGTCGAACAGGCGCAGCTCGTTCCAGGCGGCCAGGTAGGTGCCGCCTTGATCGGTGTCGTTGAGATACAGGTCGTAGTTGAACAAGGCGCCAAAACTGCTGCGCGCATCGCTGGCCGGGTAAAGGTTGCGATCACCCACTTGCTGGTCAGGCAACCAGGCCGGCGGTACCTGCAGCAACAGGCGCTGGTTCTGACTGTCGTAATCGGTATGCAGCCCCGCGATGCTGTCCAGGGCCACCTCCCCCTGGGGGTTGCCCGGCAGCGAAACGCCGGCTGCGCGCAATAGGTCGCTGTCCAGGTACAACCGCCCGGCCCGCTGCTGCACCGGTATCAGTTCAACCCTGGGCATCTGGTTCACCACCAGGTCGAGGTAAAGGGTGGCCTCGGCGATGGCGGACATCTCCGTGGGCGGTGGGGGCAAGTCGTCGGCCAGCACCAGCGTGGGGCTGACCATGGCCAGCCCTAGGCACCAGCGGCACGTCGTCGCCGGGAGCCGTTTCACACACGGTTTCCAACCATTGCCGGGTCCTCCTTGGCCCCTGCACTTCATTTAGCCGTTGGCTCATTGGCCTTGGCGGATGGCGTCCGCCGAGTGTTGACCATTGACCCTGCCCTTCAGCACGCTAACGTTGCCGGATGCCACGGGAGCCGGCCAGCGCATGCTTGCCCCTGGCAGTACATAGCCCAGCAGGCCTTCAGCCAGTGGCTTGCTCTGGGGGCCTTGCTGCACGACCACATCGGTCAGCCGCGCATGTACCGGGCCCGTGTTACGCAGTTCAATGTAGGGCTTGCCCTGCACCGTCACCGGGCGCCAACTGAGCTGTGGCTTGCCCACGCCCTCGGCATTGCGTTTGCCTTCAGGGTCGGCCTTGCCCCACAGCCCTTCGCCATAGACGAACAGCGGCACCGAATAACGCATCTGCAAACGAATGGCCGCCGTGGCACCGGGCTCGGCCTTGTCGACCGGGATGGCGGGCGGAATCTCGTCGATGATGATGCGGTAGGCCTGCTCCTGGCCGGCGGGTGAAGGGCCGGTACGGGTCAGGCGGATCAGCTGCTTCTGCCCGGGCGCAATGTTGGCGACCGGCGGGCTGCCGATAATCTCGCGCTGCGCCTGGAACTGCTCCTGGTAATCACCCTGGCGCCAGGCGAATACCCGCACCTGCAGGTTTGCCGGCGCAGTGCCACGGTTTTCCAGCCACAACGCACCGGCCTTCTGGTCGGCCTCCAGCACCGGGTCGATCGGCCAGATCAGCACCGAAGTGGCCGCCCAGGCCGGCAGGCTTGCCAGCGACAACAATCCAGTCAATCCACGCGTCCACTTCGCGCCTGCCCGCATGCAGCTCTCCTTAGACACTTGTCAGGGGTGGCGCTGGCCGTTACCAGGTCACCGTCACTTGCACCACATCGGTATAGGTCCCTGCCGGCAGTGTGCCGGTCAGCTGGACCCTCCCGTACACCGGAAGCTTGATCGCCGTCGGGTCGGAATAGCTCACCGCCACGCTCTGGCCGATTCCCAAGGCCTGGCTATAGGCGGCGTCCCGGTACAACTGGTAGGCCAGCACTTGCGTGCCACTGGTGCGCTTCAGGTTGCGTGTGCCACTGGCAGTGTTTTGCCCGCCGTCCAGGCTCATGCTCATGGCCACGCCCGGCGTGCACTGGAACGTCACGGTAGAACCACCCAGCGATGTGCTGAGCAGCCCCGTGGACAGCGCCGACTGCGAGCCATAATCGAGCGTGCCGTAGCTGGTGACACCCCCCACCACCAGGCACCCGGCGACAACTTGCGCCGTCACCGTGAAGGTACTGGTGGTCACTGCCCCCAATGGGGCGGCCAACAACATGCTGACGCCAGTCAGGCTACCTGCCAGCCAGCCGCGCATGGGTCAGAACGACAGCTCGACCGAGATCGTGTCGCTGTAGACCCCTGCGGGCAGGCCCGCCTTGCCGACGGCCTTGCCGTAAAGGTTGACGGTCTGGGCGGCGCCGGTACTGGTCGGCAGGGTGATGGTGTCGTCGACAGCCAGCAACGCCGTACGCCCAGCGTCGGTATAGAGGTCGTACGGTACAAAGTTGCCAGAACCATCGGCGAGCGCACGGGTGCCGCCGCTCGACTGGCCGTCATGCAGGCCGGCACGCACTTTGATCACGGGCACCGTACCTGCCGAGCACAGGATGCTCATGGCGCCCCCCCCGCCTCCCAGCACCTGGGCATTGGCGGTGACGAACAAGGCATCCTGGGTACCGAAGTTCAAGGCACCGAAGTTAAGCCCCGACGTGCCCGACGTGCCATTGACCTGGCACGCCGCAGTCAGCGTCAGGGTCGAGCTGATACTGCCCGTCACCGTGGCCGCCTGGGCCTGGGAAGCCAACGCCAGGCCCAGGCCTGCGAGGACGCAATATGAAAGGTTCGTTCGCATCGGAGTCTCCTTGCGTGGTTACCAGTCCAGGGTCACTCTGAGGGTGTCGCGGTAAAGCCCGGCCGGCAGCGCACGCGGTTGCGCCACTACCACACCGTAGATGGGAATCGGTACTTGCTGGCTGCTGCGAATGGTGAAGGCCCGCGCCTGGCCGACGCCGTAGCGGCTGTTACCGCCTGGGTCGACCGCCAGCTGATAAGGAATCAGTTCACGGCCGTTGCTCAGGCGGCGAATGCCATCGTCGCCATTGAGGCCACCATTGATACGCACGTTGAAGGCCCGCACTTCAGGCGTGCAACTGATTTGCAGGCTACCCTGGCCGCCCACTTCGTCCACCTGGCTGCGCAACGGCTGGTCCCAGTTCGGACCGCGCTCGCCAAAGTCCAACACGCCTGGGTCACCCAGCACGGCCGGTTGCGTCTCGTTGCTGCTGATCTGGCAAGACGCGCTGATCACCAGCCGCGCCTGGATGAAACCGGTGGTGCTGCCATGCACCGCGCCGCCGGGGACCAGCAGCGGGCCGAGGGTGAGCAACAGGATCGAAGTGCGGTTCATGGCATGGCGTCCTTGTGCATGGCGGCGTCCCTACCAGGTGACGGTGACTTTCAGCAGGTCGGCATAAACCCCTGCATCCGGCACCCAGGCCAATTTGTCGATACGTGCGTACAACGGCAATTCAACCGAACCGCTGCCCGGCACACGCGCCGACTGGGCCACCCCCACCGCCAGCGGCTCACGCCAGGCAGCGTCACGGTACAAGCGGTAAGGAATGGGCCGCGCCAGGCGATCGTCGCTGGCCAGGTAGCGCAGTTCGCCGACGCCACCATGCTGGCCACCGTCGACCCGCACCTGATAGGGCGTATCCGGGTTGCACTCCAGGCGCGGCGGGCGCTGGCTTAGCAGTACACCGCTCAAGGGCGCGCCAGGGCCATCCAGGCGCGCCGTCGCCCCCAGGTCGATACGACCCAGGGCCTGAGCTCCCGCATCGCGGGTCTGGTTGACCAGCATGCAGCCACGCTGCACCAGTACCCGCACTTCCACGAGAAAATCCGCCGCCACGGTACTGCCGCTGAACAACAGGCCGAACAGCGCGGCCAGCATGCGCTCCGTCACCTTGTTATCCTTATCGAAACGTCCTGAACTGAGCGTAGCAGTGAGGTGGCGCAGCCGATGTGGCATAACGCCATTTTTTTTGTATTAGCGATAAAGCGATACCGTGGCATCAAAAAAAGCCTGTACCACACAGAACCCGTGGCCAACCCGTGCCTCCAATGGCCAAGAGCCGGTAAATGCACCGGGATTCTGTTAGGGTGAATCGTACTCGTCCTGCGCCAGACACCTGTGCCGTACACGGACGGACATGACAGGAGCTTTTTCAATCATGACTGCAGACAACTCACTGGCAGACGCCATGGAGCGCTGTGCCCAGGAGCCGATCCAGGTTCCGGGCAGCATCCAGCCTCACGGCTTTCTGCTGGTGCTGGATGCCACCGACCTGTGCGTGCTGCAGGCCAGTGAAAATGTCGAGCACTGGTTGGGCTTGCCAGCCCGTGAACTGATCGGTTGCCGCTTCGCCGACCTGGTTCACGAGGGCTTTGACCTGCACGCGCACCTCACACGGCTTCCTGAAGATGAAGTCTTCCCGTTCCACATTGGCGACGTGCGCTTGCACCAGGGCGCCCCCATCAGTGCCCTGCTGCACTTGCTGGTCCATTGCCACGATCAGGTACTGATTGCCGAGTTCGAACCGCCCCGCCTGCCAGCAGACCTGGTCGGGCAAGGCGACTATTACCCGTTGGTGCGCAGCTTTGTCGCCAGTCTGCAAGTGGCCAGCAGTATTGAAGACCTGCTGCAGCAAACGGTGTTGCAGTTCAAGCGCATCACCGGCTTTGGGCGGGTCAAGGCCTACCGTTTCGATGCCGAAGGCAACGGCCAGGTGCTGGCCGAAGTGGCCGACCCAGGCTACCCCAGCTACGCGGGCCTGTGCTTCCCGGCTGCAGACATCCCGCGCCAGGCGCGCGAGCTGTACCGGGTCAACCGTATCCGCGTGATCGAAGATGCCAACTATCAACCCTCGCCTCTGCTGCCCGCTACCAACCCGCGCACCGGCAAGGCGCTGGACATGAGTTTCGCCGTACTGCGTAGCGTGTCGCCCGTGCACCTGCAGTACATGCGCAACATGGGCACGCTGGCCTCGATGTCGCTGTCGATCGTGGTCGACGGCGAGCTGTGGGGGCTGATTTCCTGCCACCATCAGCAGCCACGCCCGGTGGACCTGCGCACCCGCACGGCCTGCGAGCTGTTGGCCAGCGTGCTGTCGTTGCAGATAGAGTCCCGCGAGTCCCATGCCAGCACGCGCAAGCTGCTGGCGCTGCGCCAACACATCGTACGCATGATCTCGTCCATGGCCGACCACGACAGCGTCAGTGACGGCTTGCGCGACCTGCCTCACGTGCTGCTGGCCTTCGCCGACGCCCAGGGCGCGGCAGTGATCTCGGCCGAGCGCTGTGACCTGATCGGCCAGACTCCGCCTGAGGCCCAGGTGACGGCGCTGGTGCACTGGCTAGGCCAACGTGACGAAGACAGCGTGTTCCATAGCGACAACCTGCGCCGCGACATCACTGAGCTACCCGAGCTGGCAAACCATGCTGGCGGGGTGCTGGCGGTGGCCATCTCGCAGATCCACTCGCACTACCTGCTGTGGTTCCGCCCCGAGCAGATACGCACGGTCAACTGGGCCGGGCAGCCGACCAAGCAGGTCGGGCCACAGGGCAACCTCGACCCGCGGCACAGTTTTGAACGCTGGCAGGAAGAACTGCGCGGCTATTGTCAGGCGTGGGACCCACTGGTGATCGAGGGCGTGATGGAGCTGCGCACCGCGGTACTGGGCATTGTCCTGCGCAAGGCCGAAGAGCTGGCACAACTGGCTGGCGAATTGCGCCGCTCCAACAAGGAGCTCGAAGCGTTCTCCTACAGTGTTTCCCACGACCTGCGCGCCCCGCTGCGGCACATCGCCGGCTATACCGAACTGCTTGGCGAAATCGAAGGCCAGGGCCTGAGCGAACGCGGCAAGCGCTTCCTGCAGCATATCGGTGAAGCGGCGCACTTTGCCGGCAGCCTGGTCGACAACCTGCTCAACTTCTCGCAAATGGGCCGCTCGGCCTTGCGCCTGTCCGACGTCGACCTCAACGCCCTGGTCGAGGCCATTCGCAGCGAGCTGGCCCCCGATTACGAAGGCCGCGCAATCGTTTGGGACATCGCCCCGCTGCCCAAGGTGATCGGCGACCCGGCATTCATCAACATGGCCTTGCACAACCTGATAGCCAATGCCATCAAGTACACTCGCGGCCGTACGCCTGCTCGCATCGAGATCAGTGCCGTACAGCACCCTGACGAAACCGAGGTCTGCATCCGCGACAATGGCGTGGGCTTCGACATGGCCTACGCCAACAAGCTGTTCGGCGTCTTCCAGCGCCTGCACCGCATGGAAGATTTCGAAGGCACCGGCATTGGCCTGGCGAGCGTACGCCGCATCATCGAGCGCCATGACGGTCGAGTCTGGGCCACTGGCCAGATCGACCAGGGCGCCAGCTTTCACTTCACCCTACCCCGAAACACTGCTACCTGAGGCACCGCTACCATCATGCTCAAGCCCATTCTGCTGGTCGAAGACAATCCCCGAGACCTGGAGCTGACCCTGCTGGCCCTGGAGCGCAGCCAGTTGGCCAACGAAGTCATCGTGCTGCGTGACGGCGCCGATGCGCTCGACTACTTGCTGCGCCGCAACGCCTATGCCGAGCGCGATGACGGCAACCCTGCCGTGCTGTTACTCGACCTGAAACTGCCTAAGGTCGACGGCCTGGAAGTGCTCAAGGAAGTGCGCGCCACTGCCGAACTGCGCAGCATCCCCACCGTGATGCTGACCTCTTCGCGCGAAGAGCCCGACCTGCTGCGCGCCTACGAGCTGGGGGTAAACGCTTATGTGGTCAAACCCGTGGAGTTCAAGGAATTCGTCACCGCCATCTCCGACCTCGGGGTATTCTGGGCAGTGCTAAACGAACCGCCACCCGGCTCACTGCGACTGAACCGTCGCGGTAGCAACTGAGGCCGCCGCGACGATGCAGCAAACGCCGTTGAAAATACTGATGGTCGAAGACAGCTCGATGGACGCCGAGCTGACCCTGATGCGCCTGGAGCGCAGCGGGCTGCATGTTCAGTCACAGCTGGTGTTCGACCATGCAGGTGTCGAACATGCCTTGCGCCAGGCCCGCTACGACCTGATCTTGTGTGACTGCGTGCTACCAGGCTCATCCGGCACCGAAGTGCTGGCCATCGCCCAACGCCTGGCACCCGACATCCCGTTCATATTCCTGTCCGGCATTTATGGCGAAGAGCACGCGGTGGAAATGATCCGCCTGGGCGCGACCGACTATGTGCTGAAGAAGAACCTGCCACTGCTGCCCAAAGCCGTGCGCCGAGCCCTGAGCGAAGTGCAGGAACGCCAACGCCGTCGCCGCGCCGAAGAGGCCCTGGCGGACGTCGAAGCACGTGCTCGCATTGCCATCGACGCCGCCGGCATGGGCACCTGGGACCTGCGCCCGCAAGAGGGCCTGTTGCTGTGGGATGACCGCTGCAAGACCTTGTTCGGCGTGCCCACCAGCACCGAAATGAGCCTTGAAGTGTTCTACGCCGGCATCTACCCCGATGACCTGCCACTGGTGCGCGAGGCAGTGGAACATGCCATGCGCCCGGAAAGCGGCGGTCATTACCGCGTGGAGTTTCGGATCGCGCAACCCAATGGCCTGGAGCCTCGCTGGTTGCTGAGCAGCGGCCAGAGCCAGTTCGTCGATGATCAGTGCGTTCGCTTTTCAGGCGTACTGCAGGACATCCACACGCAACGCCAGGCCACCCAGGCGCTGCGTCAGCTGAACGAGATGCTCGGCGAGCGGGTTGAGCGCCGTACCCGCGAACGCGATCGTGCCTGGGAGCTGTCGCAAGATTTGCTGGCCGTGCTGAACAAAGACCTGACCCCGGTCGCACTGAACCCCGCCTGGGAAGCCAGCCTGGGCTTCTCGCGCGAACGCCTGAGCCAGTCCTCCTTGCTGCACCTGCTGCCTGAGCACGACCAGGAACAGTTACTCACCGAACTGGCCGCCCTCTCCCACGGCCGCACCAGCGCACGCTTTGTCGGCCGCATCCTGCATGCCGGCGGCCAACAGCGCTGGCTGTCGTGGGTGGTGGTGCCGGAGGACACCCTGCTGTACGTGGTGGCACGCGACATCACCAGCGAGCGCGAAGCCGCCCTGGGCCTGGCAGATGCCAACGCCCGGCTGCGCGAACAGATCAACGAGCGCGAGCGCATCGAGGCCGCTCTGCAGCAGATGCAGCGGCTGGAAGCGGTTGGGCAACTGACGGCTGGCGTGGCGCATGACTTCAATAACCTGCTGACGGTGATACTCACCGGTGCCAGCTTTCTGGAGCGCGATCTGGCCAAGGCCGACCTGGACAAGGCCCGCACTCGCCTCACCCATATCCGCGAAGCGGGTGAGCGTGGTGCCAAGCTGACCTCGCAGTTGCTGGCCTTCTCCCGCCGCCAGCGTCTGGAGCCGGTGCCGCTGAACCTCAACCGTACCCTGGCCGGCCTGGAAGAGCTGCTGCGCCGCACGCTGGGTGGCAACGTCTCGGTGCGTCTGGACCTGGACCTGGCCCTGTGGCAGGCACTGACCGACCCCACCCAGACCGAGATGATCATCCTCAACCTGGCGATCAATGCCCGCGATGCCATGCCCGACGGCGGTCAGCTGACCCTGACAACGCGCAACACCCACATCGACCAGCGCCCGCAACGTCCGGAAGACCCAGACCCGGGCGAGTACGTGATGCTGAGCATCCGCGATACCGGTTGCGGCATGAGCGAAGACGTGCTGGCCAAGGTATTCGAGCCTTTCTTTACCACCAAGGACATTGGCAAAGGTTCGGGCCTGGGCCTGGCCCAGGTGTTCGGCTTTGCCAAGCAGTCCGGTGGCGGCGTGCGCATCGCCACCACACTCGGTCGCGGTACTGAGGTGGCGGTATACCTGCCGGCGGTAAAAGAGGAGATGGTGAACGAACCCGTAGCAGCAGTGCTCAGTCAGTCAATCAGCGAAAGCGGCCATAACCGCACGGTGCTGCTGGTGGACGACGACCACCTGGTGCGCGACATGCTTGGCGATGTGTTACGCCAATACGGCTACCAGGTGCGCCAGGCGCACAGCGGCGAGCAGGCATTGGCATTGCTGGATGACGATATTGACCTGCTGCTGACTGATTTCGCCATGCCCGAGTTCAATGGTGCACAACTGGCGCTGGCTGCCCGCGAACGGTACCCCCGCGTGCCGGTGGTGTTTCTGACCGGTTATGCGGAGTTGCAGGGGCTGGAATTGCCGGGCAGCCTGGTGATCCAGAAGCCGGTGCAGGCTGATGAACTGGCCAGGGCGCTGAACGAAATGCTGGGGATTTCCGGGTAACCCGGTACGGCACGTACCCGCGCTCAGGAGGCGCGGAGGCGCGCAAAATCACAAAAACGCGAAAACCCAGTGCTCATCTTTCTTGGCACCGGGTTAAATACGTTTGAATCTTGAAAAATGGCAGGGGCGGCTGGATTCGAACCAACGCATGGCAGGATCAAAACCTGCTGCCTTACCGCTTGGCGACGCCCCTGTATCGGATGCAGCATTTGCTGCTCTGACAATTCCAACTGAGTGACAACTGGGTTGTTGTCTTGGAATGCGCGGCACTTTAACAACAAACTTTCGGTCTGTGAACCCCCCTGATAAAAAAAATTGCCAAAAAACAGCGAGTTAGTCATTTCGGTGCTGGTGCAGCGACCGTCCGTCGGTTTCCGCGCGCCTCGCTTCAACACAATCGCATTCCGCACTTCCAATCAGGTAAGCCCATTGCATTGACCAAGGAGGACCCCATGCCTGTCTCTCACGACCTCTACCAGGACCTGCACTACCCGCGCGAAATCGTCCAGCAGCGCCGCCAGCAGGACAAGGCGCTGGATCGCCTGCTAGACGAGTACGTGGACATCGACAACCAGGTGCTGGCTGCCGAATCGATATCGGCCGGTAACTTCGTCGACGAAGACCTGCGCCACCTCAAGGAGCGTCGCCTGGCGGTGAAGTACATGATCGAGCGCCAGCTGGAGCGAAAGTCATAGCCCGCACAGGCACAAGAGGCGGCCAGACCTATCGCAAGAAGTGATGATTGCCCGGCACTTTCTCTATTAGTCAAAATGGCCGCTCTCGGGCAAGCTGCAGGCTGCCCCGCCATCGCCCAAGGAGCGTTGCTTTTGTCTGCCTGGATCCCCACCCCGCTGCGCCAGCTTGGCCAACGCTTGCGCGGCACCGCCAATCAACAGAGCGAGCTGCTCGGCTGGTTCGAGGACAAGGCGCACAGCCGCGGTTATCAGCTGAGTGACGGTCAGCGGCGGGTAATCCACTGCATGGCCGAACAACTGACGCAGCTTGAACAAGGTCAACCGCGCAGTCTGTACCTGTACGGCTCGGTCGGCCGGGGTAAAAGCTGGTTGCTCGATGGCTTTTTCCAGGCCGTGCCGATAGCCGCCAAGCTGCGCCTGCATTTTCATGATTTCTTTGCACGCCTGCACCAGGGCATGCACCGCCACCGGGCGCTGGATGACGCGCTGGGCGCAACGCTGGACGAGCTGGTGGGTGGTTGCCGGGTGCTGTGCTTCGATGAATTCCACGTGCATGACATAGGCGATGCCATGCTGCTCACCCGGCTGTTCAACGCCTTGTTCGCCCGTGGCGTGTACCTGCTGGTGACCTCTAACTACGCGCCCGAAGGGCTGTTGCCCAACCCGCTGTATCACGAGCGTTTTCTGCCGGCCATTCGCCTGATCAACAGCTCGATGCACGTGCTCGAAGTCGGTGGCGACACGGATTTTCGCAGCTTGCCGGCCAACCGCGAGCATCAGCGTTTTACCCAGGGCCATTATGTCTGGCCGGGTGATGCGGCGCAGCGCCAGGCGCTGAACGTGCCGAACGAACAACCGGTGATATTGGACGTGAACAAGCGCCCGCTGCGAGCGCTGGCCATCGATGGCCGGCGGGTGGTGCTTGGCTTTGACGATCTGTGCGAGAAGGCCACTGCGGTCATCGACTACCTGGTACTGGCCAGGGAGTATGACGAGTGGGTGATCGATGGGCTGGATGACCTCTCGGCGCGTTCGCTGGCGGCTCAGCAGCGCTTCGTCAACCTGGTGGATGTGCTGTATGACCAAGATCGGCGGGTGATTGTCATAGGTAAACGTCCGCTGGAAGAGAGCCTGGGCGGCCCGCTGGCCGACCTGATGCGTACCCGCAGCCGGTTGGGGCAACTGCACCAGATTGCCCCCTGAGCCTGCAGTGCCTGAGCCGGCCCTTTCGCGGGTGAACCCGCTCCTACAACGACCTGGTGTAGGAGCGGGTTTACCCGCGAATACGGTAGCGGCCGCAACGGTGAACGGCGGGTGGAGATTGGCCAGCAGGCCCGGCCCTTTCGCGGGTGAACCCGCGCCTACGACGGCCTCTGCCGAACCACCGATGCGCGTCCCGCCCGCGAAGGGGCCATCGAGGTCAAACCATCAACCCGCCCTGGGCAAATCCGCCAGCACCGCTTCGATCTCTCCCAGCACTGCCGGGTCATCCAGGGTCGAAGGCGGCACATAATCCTGCCCATCGGCAATCTTGCGCAGCACCGCCCGCAGAATCTTGCCGGAACGGGTCTTGGGCAGGCGCTTCACCAGCCGTACCCGATTGAAACAGGCCAGCGGGCCAATTTCCTCGCGCACGCTACCCACCAGCTCCACCAGCAACTGCGCCTCGGCAATGCCCTCGCCATCCTTGAGTACTACCAGCGCCAACGGTACCTGGCCCTTGATCTCGTCATGCACGCCGATCACAGCACACTCCGCTACCGCCGGGTGCCGGGCGACCAGGTCCTCCATTTCACCGGTGGACAAACGATGACCAGAAACGTTGATCACATCATCGGTGCGCCCCATGATGTAGACGAAGCCATCATCGTCCAGATAGCCGCCATCGCCCGTGTGGTAATACCCCGGATACGTGCGCAGGTAGGCCTGCAGGTAGCGCTCGTGATCCCCCCACAGCGTCTGGCTGCAGCCGGGGGGCAGTGGCAGTGCAATCACGATCGAACCCTGATGGTTGGCCCCGAGCAAGTGGCCTTCGTCATCCAGTACGCGAACGTGGTAACCCGGCACCGCGCGGTTGCTCGACCCTGGCTTCGCCGCGCTGCCCTCCAGCCCGACGCAAGGCGCGGTGACCGGCCAGCCGGTCTCGGTCTGCCACCAATGGTCGTGCACCGGCTTGCCACTCACCCGCTCCAACCACTCATGGGTGCTGGAATCCAGCTTTTCCCCCGCCAGGAACAGTTGACGCAGCGAGCTGAGGTCATGGTTGCGAATCAGTTCGCCCTCCGGGTCTTCCTTGCGGATGGCGCGCATGGCCGTCGGTGCACAGAACAGCGCGTTGACCTGGTACTGCTCAACCACCCGCCAGTAGGCCGAAGCGTCCGGGGTACGGACCACTATTTTGCTAATTCGCCGTTCTTGTCAACAGCGGTAAACTGAGGAAAACGGGTACAGACAGCGCTGTGCTATTCGCAACCTCCAGCATCCCCACTACCTTCCCATCATAGAAAAGGTAGCGTGAGGCTGCTCCCCTATGAGGTCGCAGAGCTGCGGGCGTTCGTGCGGCTGACGCCACGACCTGCAAGCGAGTCATGTTCCTTTTGTCCCTACCATGTAAGACACGGTAAGGGCACGTCACTATGGATACAGGCCTACAGGCTTTCAAGATGGTGATCGTTGACCAAGAGCGAGAAGTGCAATCGTCGCAGGCTTAACCGAATCTTCCATGGCCTCAGCGGCTTTGGTATCGTTGACTGATAGTGAGCAATCCCCAACACAGAATCACAGTTTCACGATTAAGGTTCTCAATAAATCCGCGTGTGCTGAGCATGTGGTGGACGTTGCGCTGAATAGTTTGCCCTGAGTGTTTGAGTTTTACCTCAAAACCTGGAACTTTTCACCGTCATTGATCTCATAGAGCTACTAACCAATTAAGTTAAACTTTCGGAAGTCAGAAGCAGTGATGCCTTGCGCAGACGCTCATGGAAGGCTAGGGGGAGAAAAAATCGACGAAGACTATTAATCAAGACTTAAATCTAGAACCGTGATTATTAAAATCGGCTAGCAGCCCATCCATAGCGGACTGAAACTTACCGACAAAAGAGTCTACATCCCTACTTTTTGAGAGCCTGTCAAGAAGATACTTAGCCTCGTCCAAGAACAGCCGAGTAGAGCGAACAACAACAACAGAGTCAACAATCGACCCAAACCCTGAAGCCTCTTCAAATGCTAGATCAATATAGGTATCCAATGAATCAACGGACTTCCCTCCAGTCCACTTCAAGACTTCAGACTTCAGTTTCCCACCGTCGATCAACAAAGCTCGAAATTCATCGGGGGACTCGATTTTGTGCCGTTCAATTAAAAGCACAAAAAGATTAGTTATGAATGCATGCCTAAACATGTGAGCACAGACTTGCCGCTCTATACCAGCAAACTTTCGTAGCATCCGAATTTCATTAGTGATATTCCTAGGAGCGTAGTGCCCACCATCAGTTTCAGAAATGAAAACATATCCGTGATCTTTCGCGCCATATTTTTTCCTGACCAGAGGGCCACGCCAGTCGTCGATAAACTGATCTACCTGCTGAAGAAAAACCCGGGAAACTGGTATTTTTCTCGTTCCGCCACCTCTTTTCAAAGTTGGCAATTCGAGCATGGGATCAGCTTCACTCAAAGCCTGCTTCACCGACGCGACAGTAAGCAACCCTATCTCAGACCGCCTACCACCCAGATTAACTAACGCCGCGATCATTGTATGTCGCCTCACCACTACGAAATCACCGCTCCCTATATCATCAATAGCCATACGCAAATCTTTGATATCCGTACGCGGTATAGGATTTCGTTTATTTTCTCTCTCCCCTAGAGAAAGACTCCCATGAGTCCAATAATATCGAACCTTCTTCTTCCCCCCTTCATATATAACATGTTCCTTTTCAGATGCTTTAATTATGCCATCCGCACTCACGAAGTTGGCCGCCCCATAAAGACGCCCCACAAACTCTAAAAAACCAATGCATGAGCGCCCAACAGCATTCACCGTATTCTCAGATTTTTTAGGCCCCCCCTTTTCCGTTACTTCCAGCCGTAACTCCTTAATAAATTTGTAAAAATCCCCATCCACCAGCTCATGAAACGCGATTGAATTTTTGAAGCAATAGCGGACGAGGTGGGAAATTTTGTAAGCGTGCTCCCCAATTGAACCACCACTTTCTCCATTTGTTGAAAGCCCTGCTCCGCCCCTTCCCGGCCTTTTTAGTAGGGACAAAATATATAGGTTCGCTTCATTGCACGGCCTCCTGTGAGGCCAGGAAACATGAGAGAGACCCACTATATTTCGTCTATGAGCTTCTCCTCTAGCATAAAAATCATGAAGCTGAAAATCTTTCAACCTGGAAACTAATTTTTTATGTTGATCAACCATTACCTTTTAAACTCAACAACATTTGCATCATCGGAAAACCTTCCAGGTTGTACCCTGAGAGGGTACCTTATGGAAATAATTGACCTGATATCGTTCACCATATCAGCAGCGAATACCGCTCGCTTTTCGAAGTCAGCTTCGTCCCGCAAGAACTTGATATCAAAAATCAACCTAGAAACCGCTTGAAGAAGAATCATGTTGGACTGATGAGCCACCTCAAGCTCTTCGCAAGCTTCCTTATATTTTTGTTTGAAGTAAGCTTTAGTATTCGTTCGTCGCGTTGCCTGATTCTTATAACGCGACAAAGACTCGCACGCTCTTACTCTCAACTGGTCAAGATCAGTAAATCCGCCGACCAGGTGCAGCTTTGCCCTAGCACGAAGTGTATTTAGCGCCCCTCCGTAATAGTGGAACCGTTCACCACCCACCTCGATTTCAATATCCATTTTTGCCATAGCACCCTGACTCTTCAGCCGAGTTCCCAGATCTACTATCCCTGCAAATAGCTCAGGATTATTTTCGACTGCAACAAGAAACCTCACCAAGTCCAATACATTACATTTGGTATTCACGCTCGCCCCCTCTCACTAATACCATAATCTGCATCTTTTCGCCGGAAGAACCGATGAAGAACTTCGGCTCAAGCGCGACCGCCTCTTTCTTCAATAACTCATCCAAATACATTTCTAGCCGGGCAGTACTGGCCAACTTGAAGTTCTCGACCCCAAATTCGTCTTTCAGCAACTGGGCCAGTTCTTTGTAAGCAGGCCAGCCATGATCGGTAAGACGCTCAGCAATAGCCGTTGCTTTCGCACTGCGTAGATCGGCCCCAGGCACCACTGATGTAATATAATTATAAATATGTTTGAAATCGGAATGTCCGAAATACCATCTTAACGTATCCAGCCTAGCCCCCTTGAAACTTGTATAAAATAACAATGCGAAAAATCGACGTAATTGGTGCTGCCTAACATAGTAGCGTCTACCCTCAGCGTCCAAGGGAGATTCAATGTAATCTTGAAATAAATCCATATTACGATAATAGATAAACACATCAGGCTTAATGAGCCACCCCGCCCCTTTCAAACCTGGCGCAGAAAACAAAGGATAGGTATCGTCAACAAACCCAAGATCTTCCAACTCATCATGCAGCCACTGAATATTCGCGACCATATCAACAGCGATATCATCCAGCGGCCTTGCCATTAGCTGCCGCGTAACAGAAGTGCTCCTTGATGCTTTCTGATTTAGAAAAACCAGCCACTTACGACTCCTATCAAAACAATTCTTGGGTAGATCCCTTAATTCTTTTGAACGTCTAGCCGAAAGTAGACCCACAACCAACTGAGCAGCACCATAATAGATTGCTAGCAACTCGAGAAATCCCACATTTTTTCGCACCTGTGCAAAATATTCTTTACTGCTTAAAGTAACCGGCGCAGTCCACGCGGCGAATCCAGGGCGCCGACATGCCAAACCTAGTTTTTTTACTCCAAGTTCTTTTAATTCATTATGAAGGCAACTTTGAAACTGCTCTTCAGTCAAATCGGCTATAGAAAGACTCAGTTCTTTACACAAGGAAGCAAGCTTGCAATACGTTTCTACAAGTGCTCGCCCATGATTGATATGGTACTTGATGGCTGCGGCTACGGAATGGCGCATTACGTTGGCAGGGACAGTTCCGTAGCGTCCTTGGTCTCCGCCTTCAATGAACACTTCTGTGACGCAATCAAGTGTTTCAGCTTGCGGCAAGGCAAGCGACATGGGATACAGTTGCCGAAGATCTAGAAGAGCAATTCGATAAAACCGCAAATTAAAAGCTGACATCCTGGAGTGCTGTGAGGTTTGGATTGGAACCCCATCAAACTCCCTGGTAAATATTTCATCAGAAAGACTGAACATCAACATAGGCATAATCGGCTTCTGAGACTTAATTCCCGCAATGGTATTGGAGTAGATTATCCTACTTACCTTAGCCGAATGGACGTGGTAACCCTTGGTTGAGTTAAAAACATAGAAGCCTTCAACAAGCAGCGCAGCACGTACATATGGAACAATTTCGAGAGGCAGCCCCATAACGTCATTGGCTTTCTGATCTTCAGTGATAACCGAAAGATACGGACTCTGTCGGACAATCCTGTGCAACTGCTTTAAGTCACACTTGGACAGTAATTCTAGGCAGAAGCCTCGAAGCATCACAGGCCACTGATAAATACTCAACGCCACTTCATTATTCGCAGAAATGCGAACCAGTAGATCTTTCAGATTGTTTCGCGTAAGCATCTCTAGCCCAAATTTTGCTACATTGTATTCCCCGCAATCCATCACAAACAAATCAATAATATGCAACGTAGTATTAAACCTAACATATTGCGACTTAAGCGCCGTAGTGTGGAGACCGCCACTATCCTTATTGCTAGTTGAAGCAATCAACCAGTGTTTAAAGACGGTCAACAATGGACGGTTCTTTTTATCAATCAGTCCGCTACCGTCCGAAAGATAAATCTTCCAGTTCAGTTCAATAGGTTGCGAAAAGCCGAAACTGACTGACCACAAGTCATCGTCAAAATTCGAAAGCAACCACGGGGCACTCTCAAAAAGCCTGATGTTTTTGAGCAAAAAATTATTCAAGAACTGAATCGACTCAGGAAGCAACATTTGCAATCAACTCCTTTGTCCAAGGGCGAGCAAGCTCCCTCGCTGACCGCAGATAACGCTTCAACTCAGGATCATATCCAGAGTCGATGTGCATCGTGAGCAAATCCGAAAACTTAGACCAATACAAAGCGAGCCCGTGAGCCTCGCTAACATTTGGTAGCTGATCGACCCCCATCTTTAACGAAATCAAATCTGTTAAGATCTCTACGTTAACGGCAATATGAAGTTTATCTGGTGAGAGGACACGATTGCGAGCACCGCTAGGATCGGTCAGGCTAGAAGGCAACTCCCCCAATGCATTCCTCAGCATGAACACGTCAAACTCTTCAACACTACTGAAACCAATTTTTTGATGAAAAACCTTTGCTTCACTATCAAGAGCCCAACATACGACTGTTCGTTGAAAGACTCTTATCCAACGCTCGTTAAAGAAATCTAGGATTTCAGTTGGAAGGTACGAGGACAATAAGTCTGGCCTATACTTTGTGTGCCCCAATGCATTTGCCATTGCCTCTGCAGATCGCGTACGGAGGTATACCTGCACGCCACATGAGTCGCGGAGTCTTTTTAGGGATAGCTTAGAAATAAGTTTTTTAATTCGCTCCAAGGGAGCGACGATGCACTCAGAGAACTCTCTCACCAAATCACTAGCCGGTGTGCGACCTTCCCTGACATGATCCGCAGTCCAAGGCTGCGTGCTAGCCTTCTTGGGAACAGTAAATCCATGACCTGAGGTGAGAAATAATTTTCTCCAAGCAGGGTTACCACTCTTCTTGAGAAAGATACGCAGTGGTTCCGTGATTTCTATGACTTGACGCACCAAGACCGCGCTTCGAGCATCCAGCTTTATCTTCTGCTGACTTAAGCTTTTTCCTTTTCGGTCTTTGTAACCTATCAAATAATAACCGCCATCAAGCTTGACAAATCCAGATTGCTGACCTTGGGAATTATAAAGATCTAAGTCACCGAGAAAGCTTTCAGTAATTTTTGGATCTGCTATTACAAGCAGACACTGGAATGGAAAGAGCGACCTGACTGTTGGCAATCCTATCAGCCGCGCTATAGTTTTTAGATTATTTCCATACCTATTATCACTCGTACGGTCGCCTGCACAAAACCCCTCAGCCTCAAACGTCGCGCAAATATTTTCGATTCCAAGCTCCTCAATGCTTGGACTTTTGCCGTTCCGAGCCCTTTCACTCAGCACCACCCCAACTTTTGCCAAACTTATTCGCTGGAGCTGTGCTCGCCGCAACTGCCAAACCTGACGCCACGCCCAAGTTTCACAATCGAAAATATCTTGCTCAATAGTTTTAAACAAAAGCTTGAATGCTTCTTCGTCAGAGATATGAAGCGGGACATCGGTAAGAAGATTATCAACGTACAAGTTCCCATCCGCATCCTGCTTGATGTTTTTCCTGGAGCCTGACGCAACCCCAGCTTTCGGTCTAGGCAGAGCACCAACATACGGGGTGGCCCATATTCCAGGCGTGATGAAGACATCTTCGACCGCGCAAACAAAATTCCGCCAACGGATGGTAGCGCACTTAATATCTGAACTTTTATTTGAGACCTTCTGAAAGAAATCGATCATGAACGATTCAAACAAGACAGGGAGTCGATACGGATTTGCAAAAGTCTCGACTGGCCAAAGCCTGGCGGCACCCGCTATGAAATTTGCAAAACAATTAAGCAACGGGATATTGGCACTCGCATTTTTGAGAGCGTACATCTCTATCCTTTCATGAAAGTTTGTTACAAACTCATGACCATGGCTGTGCCAAAGCCTTGAAACATCCAAATAGACAACCTTCCCCTTCCGACTTCTTACTGACCAACCACTCCAGTAAATTTCTCGTCGTGGATCAATGTCTTTTTTTGCTTCGATCCATTTCTCTCGATTATCTTTTAGCAGCTTCCCACTCCAGTCATAGGTTGTCACATCGATACCTTCCGTTAAGGCGAAATCCAGAAAATCCAGAAACTTTCTCGCCAACCTATTTCGATTGGTATCTGACATAATAACGAGATCAGTGCCGCTTAATGCTCCAAAAAAAGCAAGCACAACAGCCTGATTAAACAGCAGGGAAGACATTGACTCTCTGGTGACTCGGAAGTTGATGACGTGACAAAAACACTCAAACACCTTTACTAGCACATCCATCCCGCCAGAGATATGCGTTGGGGCCCGACTCAGGAGATCCACAACTTCCCCTGACAACATCAAAACGGGATAACGACTAATGTACTTAGTTGATGAAAGTATAGTCATAACTTTAACTCATAAATCTGGCTCAAACATTACCTCACTAACTTAAAGTGACGCATCGGATTAAGAATTTTTACAAAAGATGCAGCATTTTTCGGCTCATGGCAAGCTCTTTTTGCAACTTCTGAATTGTCAATTTATAGTGAATTATTTGTTATGAAATTGACAGACAGTTCATTAAAATAATTATTCACTATATTGATATTTAACTTAACGCCCTACCACCGACAAGCAATTTCACCCATATGTCTTTTGAGGCCAACAGAAACCTTTTAAACCAGACGACTGTCGCTACCTAATTACAAGCACTGACAGCTGAGGATTGACAGACATATCTGAGGAAATGGGCTTTCGTCCGATAGCACGATTGCCCGCGAAGTCCTGATCCGAATGGAAGAAAGAGCAAACACGACTAATGGTTATATAGCGGATCGCCTGGAGAAGCCAGAGGGCTGGCTTCCACAAATACCTGAGCAGTTATGGCTGAAGCTGGATAAATGGCCCCTGGGCGTAGGCGTCTTCTCCTACGCGCAGCTAGAACAGGTTAGGTTCATGTCTCGCTGAAACCGTTTGGTATCTCGTCGAAGGCGGTCGCGTAAATATATGCCTGAGCACTTTCGATGCGCACGTTTCCGTGACACCTGAATAATTAACTGCTGGCCATTTAATTTCTGCCTTAGTAGATTCTTACAATCTTTTTGACTCAGATAGCTTGGCTCACCAGACTTAGTCAGAGGTGCAGCACGATGGTCGACAAGATGGCATACACACCCGCGGTTGGCAAAACAGTTCTACGTAGGCCCCTCAGCCCCTTCCTCCTGACATTGCCGAATACTGCACAATCAGCTCCACCGCTCTACCACATGACTGCCGGGGTCGTCAGGTGGTAGCCTATCAAACGTAGATTTAGCCACAGGGGCTCAAAATGTTTCATCTACGAATAATTGACTGGCTTTTCCCTGATAAAAGGACGCAGCGCGAGCAGGATCAGGAGCGTGAGTTTATTAAGGCAGTCAACAGCCTCAAAACCCTTTCAACGACTGAGCGTGGCGGCATGTCAATCGACCCCGAGGAAGTGCGCGAAATTATCGTTGCCTCTCGTCACGATCTTCGACACCTAAACAAAGCACTAAACGAAGCAGCGAACACTCCCTGCGAACACGCGGATGCCATCCAGCATATAAGTTGGCGTCGTCTAGCTAGCGGCTTATCAGTGCAATATGTTTGCCTGCAGTCGATTACAACAGGAGGGTATGCCGTAGTGTGCGCAAACCTATTCAGCGGTGATAGCGAGAGCCTGCCGCCTTGGCTGAACGCAGGCATAAGTATGCAGGTCGCCGCTGCATTGAAGGCTTCCGAGCTTAAATGGCACGAGACTATAAAGGATGCGATGGATGCCTGGGATCACGATCTCTAACGGAGGCCAGCTTCCAGAGCGTCTTGCGCCTTATTGCTTCCCTGGAGCGGATTACTTCTTGGCTCATCTCATTTTTCTCCGAGTTTTCAGCGAGGCGTACGCAAAGTGTATTGCGTGCCGCCTCTGGCGGATGGCTGTCGTGAACCGAGCCCCGCCGGGCGGGTCTCGGCCCTGCCGGGCTTCCATCCTGCACGCCTGCGCGCTCCGCTTGCTGGGAAGATGCCGGGGCCGCCATGCAGGAGCGTGATGAATGCTGACCACAATTCCCATGAGCCAGGCTCGTAGACGCTTCAGGCGCCTGGTAGGTAACCGTCCGGGCAACACACCTTCCTGATGCCATTGTTTAACCCGCTAGCACTTGTCGCGAACAGGACAGACTTTGCGCACGCGACTAAAAATAGGTCGCTGCCGTGGCAATGCAAAACGTCGTCGCTGGTAGTCTGAGGTGAAAATCTGGGAGACTTTCAATGACTCGACGTGCTTGCTTGGCCGCTCTATTGACACTGACTGCAGCAACTGCCTTTGGCGCCCCCAGCTACAATCATCTCTATGCTTTCGGTGACAGCTACTCTGACAACGGAGCGGGTGAAATCTTCACTAGAAAATTGGCCGCACAGAAGGTCAAAGATGCACAGGAGCTACCCGGTTCGTTGTATTGGAAGGGACGCTGGAGCAATGGCCCCACTGCCGTCGAGGGCTTGGCTTATGCCTTGAAAACCCCCTTGACCGACTACGGGATTGGCGGTGCCAAGAGCGGCAACGGCAACTACTATGCCTGGATGGAGCCATCTCGCAACACTGGGGTTTTCGGTCAAATCGACGGTTATCTGAAAGCCGCTAAAACACACAAAGCGGATCCGAATTCGCTCTATTTCATTTTCATCTCAGCCAACGACTTTTTTGAATGGGCCGACTTCTCGCACCCAGAATCAATTGACGTGCTAAGCCAGAACAGCGTGGCGAACATACAGAAGGCTACCGAGACGTTGATTGCAGCAGGTGCGAAGCACGTGATGGTCGTGGGGACTACGGATTTGAGTCATGTGCCGGCTGTGGTGCAGGGCAATCAGGTCAAGAATGCAACAGAATACCAGCAGATACTCGAACAAAAACTACCAGCCGTGCTAACAACACTGGCTAAAACCCATCACGTCAGTATCAGTTACTTTGACCACCTGGCCTTCAGCAACAAGCTTCGCGCAGCCCCCGATGTTGCGGGTTTGAAGTATCTGGATACCCCGTGCCAAGCCACCTATCCGGACGTCAAGCCCGCGTGTGAAAATCCAGATGCCCATTACTACTGGGATGAATGGCACCCCACCCGCAAAGTCCACGCGCTGGCCGCCGAGGCGATGCTTGATACGTTAAAAACCAGCCGCTGAAACGACGCCTTCGCGGGTAAGCCCTGCTCCTACAGTGCAGCGTCGATCACAGCTTTTGTGTACGACTCAAAACTATAGGTCAGCTTCAGCCGAACACACCTTGCGTGGTTAAACGGGCGCCCATTTATTCGGCAGTAACTCCGTAATCTCTCTCGCCCGCTGTGTCGGCAGCCGCGTCAGCACATCCTTGAGATAGGCATACGGATCATGCCCATTCATGCGCGCCGATTGGATCAAGCTCATGATTGCAGCCGCCCGTTTACCGCTGCGCAGCGACCCGGCAAACAACCAGTTCGAACGTCCGAGCGCCCATGGCCGTATCTGGTTCTCAACCTGGTTGTTGTCGATGGGCACAGCCCCATCGTCCAAGTAGCGCGTCAGCGCTACCCAGCGTTTCAAGCTGTAATCGAGGGCTTTGGCCGTAGCTGAGCCGTTGGGCACCAGATCGCGCTGGGCCAACATCCAGTCATGCAGTGTTTTGATGATCGGTACCGCCATTTCCTGACGTATTCGCCAACGATCTTCATCACTCACGTCCCGCGCTTGGCGTTCGACCTCGTACAAACAGCCAATCGAGTGCAAGGCCTGTTCAGCCAACTGACTTTTGTTCGCCACGTGCAGATCGAAAAACTTGCGACGGGCGTGGGCCATGCAACCGATTTCAGTGATGCCTTGTTCAAAACCGGCTTTGTAGCCAGCGAAATCATCGCAGACCAACTTGCCGTTCCAGTCGCCCAAGAAGTTGCGCGCATGTTCTCCGGCACGGCTTGGGCTGAAGTCATACACCGCCGCTTTGAGCGCCGAAAACGGCGTAGTGCTGTAGGCCCAGACGTAGGCCCGGTGGGTTTTCTTCTCACCTGGCGCAAGCATTTGCACCGGTGTTTCATCAGCGTGAACCACACCTTGGCTCAGCACCGTTTCACGCAGTACATCGACCAGCGGCTGGAGTCGCACACCGGTTTGTCCGACCCACTGGGCCAAGGTCGAGCGAGCAATGGCCAGCCCGGCGCGGCCAAAGATCTTCTCCTGCCGGTACAGCGGCAAGTGATCGGCAAACTTGGCCACCATCACGTGGGCCAGCAAGCCTGCGGTCGGGATACCTTTGTCGATAACCTGCGCTGGCACCGGCGCCTGGATCAGTGTTTCGCACCGACGGCAGGCCCATTTGCCCCGCACATGTCGCTCGACGGTAAACACGCCAGGCGTGTAATCCAGCTTCTCGCTAACGTCTTCGCCGATGCGCTGAAGTTGGCAGCCACAGGCACACTGAGTGTTTTCTGGTTCGTATCGAATCACGGTGCGTGGAAACTGCGGCGGCAAGGGCGCACGTTTCGGGGCTTGCCGGGCTTCGGCCTGCGGCGAAGCAGGGAGAAGCTGTTTCAGCTCGGCCTCGATCGCTTCAAGATCAGTATCGAGCAGGTCATCCAGCAAGCTACCTTGCGCCGGGCTGATTTGCTCGCTGCGCTTGGCGAACTTGTGGCGTTTGAGAAGGGCGATTTCGTAAGTGAGCTGCACGATGATGCTTCCATCGTTCTGAATCTTCTTGCTCATCGCCTCGACCTGGGACTGCAACCGCAACGCCTGTGCCGCCAAGGCACGAAGCTGTTCCGGGGTCATCTGGTCGAGGTTGGGTAAGAAAGTCATGCCGCCGATTGTGCCAGAGCAGGCACGTAACGACGACAAGTAGACCGGCCAAATGGCCGGCGTTTACAGCATGCTGATCGCACCGCCTGCGCCGACGCGCTGCCACGGCAGGCCCAGCACCAAAGCCTGGAGTTGTTCGCTGTCGAGTTCGACCTCGCAGCCATGGCGAATGCCGGGCCAGTGAAACTTGCCTTGATTGAGTCGTCGCGCTGCAAGCCAGATACCTACGCCGTCGTGCACCAGCACTTTCATCCGGTTAGCCCGGCGATTGGCGAACAGATAAGCGCAGTGCGGCTTCGCCGCACCGAACACCGCGATCACTCGGGCTAATGCGGTTTCGGTACCGGCGCGCATGTCCATCGGCTCGGTGGCCAACCAGATCGCATCGATGCGGATCATTGAGCGACAGCCCGAATAAATTGCGCGCAGCCATCAGGATCCGAGGCTGGCCATTTCACCGTGATCAATTGCCCGGCCACGGGCAACTCGATGATCACTGTCGCTTCGGCTGGCCGTTTAGGTGCGGCCTTCAGCGGCACAAAGGCCGGTAGGGAAGTTGCTGCGGGTTGGTCTCGATAGAGCGGCATCCATTTGCGGATGACGTTGGCGTTGATGCCGTGGCTGATGGCGACACTGGACACGGTTGCGCCAGGTTGCAGGCATTCCTGAACAACCTGGGCCTTGAACGGTTTGGGATAAGAGCTTCGTTGGCGCATGGAGATCCTGGCGATAAGGGTGATCGCGTCCGCTTAAAAATACGCGGACACCATCGCCCTTAAAGCTGGAGTTCGGAAGGTGAGTTCGCCGGACGCTTACCCTGGTAGCGCTAGTTGCCAAGGGACACGTCTTTATCATCACAAAAAACGGCAAGCCGTTAGTATTGCTGGACGCGCCGAAACCATCCGATAAGCAGGAGCAGTAGCCAGGGAACTATGAGACATAGAGAGCCTATGAGTCCGGATGCGGTTGTGAGCGTTTCCTGCAACCGCTGCGGCAAAGCATGTCACCCAGATGGGAAGGAGGTTAGATGATGACCCACAATGACGATCAGCATGCAGCTACAGAGGCATTTGAGCGCAAGCAGGGCCGGGTTCGACCTGAGTTTTTGAACCAGGACACGCTGGATCGGGTGGCTCATGACCATGCGCAAGATTTCATTGAGCCAGGTGCGAAATCAGCAAACCCTCCCCTGCCATCAACAGACTCAAAGGACTGACTTGGAGCGGTTGCCCTTTCGATCACGGGCCGCTCTGTGGCGCTCAAGATGGGTCATTTCCTGTTGCCACTTTGAAAGAAACTTCAGCCAGTCATGCAGATAGGCGCCCTCATCTACACGGGTTGAACCGTAACTTGCACACAAGAAGCGCTCACGCCACGGCTCCGGAATAGCGTCATAGCTCATCAACCCGCGTCGTGAATCTCTGGCTCATCATCTCCCGACGCATACCCCAGCTTGGATCGACCGGTACGCTTGCCAACCGCATCGTCCCCCTACCCCACCTGCCGTTCACCGCATCGAGCACACCCATCAGCTTTTCACTCGCCACCGGCTGTGCCGCCGCGAACAGGTCACCGGTAATCTCGTTTGACTGGCTGAGGTCGAGGAGCAGCACCTCCGCCTTGCTGTAGCGGAAGCCTTCCCTGAATACCCGCTCCACGCCTTCCTGCGCTGCCTTTGCCAGCAAACGCGTGTCGTCTGTTGGGTATGGCAGCTCGACCAGGACGCCGTTGGCGTATTTCGCCTCGTCCGGATTGAACATCCCCGTGCGAATGCTCACCCGTAGCCGTTTGCAGAGCGACTGCTGGGCACGGAGCTTCTCGGCAGCCCTAGAAGTGTAGGTGGCCACCGCCTCTTTGATCGGAGCCAGCTCGGTCAGTCGGGTACCGAACATGCGGCTGCAGCAGATCTCCTTTTTGGGTGGGTCGGGCTCGTCCAGTTCGAGGCATATGGTGCCGCCTAGTTCCCTGGCAGTCTTCTCGATCACCACACTGAACTGCTCCCGGAGCGCCCAGGCGTCAGCATGCGCAAGCTCCCACGCAGTTCGTATATCCATAGCCGCCAGGTGCGCCGTCATGCGCCGGCCAACTCCCCAGACGTCCGACGCATCGCACTTCTTGAGCACCCAGTTGCGCTTCACCTCATCGCGCAGGTCGACGACGCCACCTGTATGGCTCTGCCATTTTTTTGCAGCGTGGTTGGCCAGCTTCGCCAAGGTCTTGGTTGAGGCGATACCGACACCGACCGGTATACCTGTCCGCCGATAAACCTCGGCACGGATCTGTCGGCCCAGGCGCTCAAGGTCGCCGGGCATGCCCGTGAGCTCGGCAAAGGCTTCGTCGATACTGTAAACCTCGGCATTGGGCACCATGGACTCAATAACCGACATGACCCGCTCACTCATGTCGCCGTAGAGCTCGTAGTTCGACGAACACGCGACAATGCCGTGCTTACGGAGCTTGTCCTTGATCTGAAAGTACGGCTCACCCATCTTGATCCAGGGCTTGGCATCCGCCGATCGCGCGATCACGCAACCATCGTTGTATCTGAATGATCCTAACAGTTAGTTTGTTGTAAGATATTGATTTATAAGGGAATTAACCCACTAACATTTTTTGATTATTTTCCTTCGTTCCTGATGGCGATACTCCTCGACTAAGCCTATTTCAGACGTGGCTTCGCAAAGCAGGGCGGCGGATCGCAATCGACGATAGCTTCACTGTATACTTTTGGCTCCGCATACCCCTTGAGCTACAGGAACACCAGCATGACTGTACTCCAAACGCTCTACTGGCAGCCTACGCCGCCTTAGCGCTACGCCCCCTCGCAACACCTCGCCTCCGCCAGTTTCGCTCGCGGCTGCGTACTGCTGTACGCCCGGTTCTTACACCCAAAGCGCACAGCAAAATAATCCTCACAATTTGAATTCGTATCGACGCGCTCGCCATTTCCTGGCATGCGTGCGGTGCATTGCTTTGGATATTCTGATGCTACAAACACTCAAACAAACGTGGTTTTCCAACGTCCGTGGCGACGTGCTCGCGGGGATCGTCGTCGCACTTGCGCTGATCCCTGAAGCCATCGCTTTCTCTATCATTGCGGGCGTCGACCCCAAAGTTGGTCTCTACGCCTCATTCTGTATCGCCGTAGTGATCGCCTTTGTCGGTGGCCGCCCAGGCATGATTTCAGCCGCGACAGGGGCCATGGCACTGCTGATGGTGACCCTGGTCAAGAACCATGGTCTTGAATATCTGCTGGCCGCCACGCTGCTGTGTGGCGTGTTGCAAATTGGTGCTGGCTACCTGAAGCTCGGCTCGCTGATGCGCTTCGTTTCGCGCTCGGTGGTGACCGGCTTCGTCAATGCGCTGGCGATCCTGATCTTCATGGCTCAGCTGCCCGAGCTGACCAATGTCACCTGGCACGTCTACGCCATGACAGCCGCAGGCCTCGGCATCATTTATCTGTTCCCCTATGTCCCGAAGATCGGCAAGCTCATCCCATCGCCGCTGGTGTGCATCATCGTGCTGACCGCCGTTGCCATGTCGGTTGGGCTGGATATCCGCACGGTCGGTGATATGGGTCAACTGCCGGATACGCTGCCAATCTTTCTCTGGCCTGACGTGCCGCTGACGTTCGAGACGTTGGCCATCATCTTCCCTTACTCGGCAGCACTGGCCGTGGTCGGTCTGCTGGAGTCGATGATGACCGCGACCATTGTTGACGACCTGACCGACACCCCTAGTGACAAGAACCGCGAGTGCAAGGGCCAGGGCGTGGCCAACATTGCTTCGGGTCTGATCGGCGGTATGGCCGGCTGCGCGATGATTGGTCAGTCGATCATCAACGTGAAATCCGGCGGTCGCTCTCGCCTGTCGTCCCTGGCAGCAGGCGTATTCCTGCTGCTGATGGTGGTATTCCTCGGCGATTGGCTGAAGCAGATCCCAATGGCTGCTCTGGTAGCCGTAATGATCATGGTATCCATCGGCACCTTCAGTTGGGATTCGCTGCGCAACCTGAAGAAGCACCCGTTGTCGACCAACATTGTCATGGTCGTCACCGTGGTGGTCGTGGTCGCCACCCACAACCTGGCCTTCGGCGTGCTGGCCGGCGTGCTGCTGGCCGCGATGTTCTTCGCCAACAAGGTTGGCCATTACATGGCAATCAGCTCTTTGCTGGACGAAGCCGGCGAGCATCGTAGCTATAACGTCACCGGCCAGGTGTTCTTCAGCTCGGCAGACAAGTTCGTCGCGGCCTTCGACTTCAAGGAAGCCCTGAACAAGGTAACCATCGACCTGAATCGCGCCCACTTCTGGGATATCACCGCTGTTGCAGCCCTGGACAAGGTGGTTATCAAGTTCCGCCGCGAAGGCACCGAAGTTGAAGTGCTGGGTCTCAACGAAGCAAGCGCCACTATCGTGGATCGCTTTGGTGTTCACGATAAACCCGACGCCATTGATCAACTCATGGGCCACTGAGAAGGAGAACAACGATGACCCAAGTAATTGCCTGTATCGACGGTTCCACCTCGGCTCCAGCTGTGTGCGACTACGCAGCATGGGCCAGTCTGAGCCTGGAAGCCCCGCTGACCTTCTTGCATGTGTTGGATCAGCGCCAGTACCCAGTTGCGGCCGACTTGAGTGGCAATATCGGCCTTGGCAGCCGCGAGCATCTGCTTGATGAGCTTGCTTCCCTGGATGAACAGCGGGGAAAGTTGGCCCTTGAGCAAGGGCGGATCATGCTTGCGGCCGCGAAAGAGCGGGCCATTAAGGATGGCGTGGCCGCGCCGGAGTCCAAGCAACGTCATGGCGATCTGCTGGAAAGCCTGCAAGAGCTGCAAACCGAAACGCGCCTGCTGGTCATCGGTCGCCAGGGCGAGTCTAGTGGCAATCTGAGTCAGCAGGTCGGAAGCCAGCTGGAGAGCGTGATTCGTATCATGCACCGGCCAATCCTGGTTACCCCGGCCAGCTTCCAAAAGCCCAAGAGCGCGATGCTGGCATTCGATGGCGGCGCTACTACCCGCAAGGGTGTGGAGATGCTGGCAGCCAGCCCGCTGCTGAAGGGGTTGCCGATCCACCTGGTCATGGTTGGCCCCGTAAGCGATGAAGCATCTGCACAGCTGGACTGGGCGCAGAAAGTGCTGATCAACGCCGGCTTCACTGTTCGTGCCGAGACCCGGAGCGGTGAGATAGAGCCTACCCTGCACGCCTATCAGAAAGAGCATGGCATTGATCTGCTGGTGATGGGGGCCTATGGCCATTCCCGTATCCGGCAGTTCCTGGTCGGTAGCACCACGACCAGCATGCTCCGCACCACCATCAGTCCGCTGTTACTGCTGCGCTAATGGCCATGGACGACGCCCTCGATCTTGCCCATTTCAAGACCCTGCTGGAACAGCGGGCTGCCGAGCTGGATCGATTGCTGGAAGACGCTGAGTCTCGCTCGCAATCGGTAGAGCTGGATCAAAGCAAGGTAGGGCGTTTGTCGAGGATGGATGCACTCCAGCAGCAAGCAATGAACGATGCCATCCGCAGTCGGGCGCAGCATGAACGCGTCCGCCTCCAACTGGCCCTCAAGCGTTGGCACGAGGGTGAGTATGGCTGGTGTAACCAATGCGGCGAGTTGATCGCCTCGGGCCGCCTGGAATTTGATCCGGCCACGCTGCTGTGCATCACCTGTGCGAGTCGCACTGAGTCGGGTTGAAATCGTCACGATTCGTGGCGTCAGCCCCAATTAACGAGATTTCTATGTATTTGTTGGCAAAAAACTGGCTGGGCCGAACACGGAAAACAAGCGCCTGGATGTGGGCACTGCTGTGCCTTGTATTGCTTACCGTATTCCAAGTCCGCACCCATCACCTTGATGATCGTTTGTACTTCTGGATCAAGACCAGCTGGCACACCGACGATTGGCAGGAGCGCTCTGTGTGGCTGCCTGGCTATCGGGTTGAACTGGATGCTAAGGCGGTTTCCGGTGTGGACAGCAATCTTTCGGGTCTGACCTTTGACCCTGACCTAAACCTGCTGTGGGCGGTCACCAACGGCCCAAACGAACTATTGGCCCTTAGTCGTGACGGTGATGTGGAAAGGCGTTACAACCTGGATGGCTTCCACGATGTGGAAGCTGTGTCCTATGCCGGCAATGGCCAGCTGGTAATCGCCGAGGAGCGCCGGCAGAGCCTGGTTATCGTGGATGTCCCCATCGCCGAAGACGGTAAACTTTCTCCTGGTCGACCATTGAGCCGAGACCAGTATCCAGCTCTCACCCTGGCGTTTGGCAAGGAAGACAACAAAGGCCTTGAAGGGCTCGCCTACGACCTGAAAGGCGACCGCCTGTTTGTGACCAAGGAGCGAGATCCTCGCCAATTGCTGGAAGTGAGCGGCCTTCGTGCCAGCCTGGCCGGAGGCTTTTCCTTGCACGTGCGTGACCTGTCCAGCCTGGTAAAAGACAAGGTGTTTGCGACTGACCTGTCTTCAGTCGTCTTCGATCAACAGAGCGGCCATCTGATATTGCTCAGCGACGAGTCGAAACTGCTGATTGAAATGACCGACGAGGGCAAGGTGGTGAGTTTCCGCTCCCTGGCGAGAGGTTTTGCTGGTTTGCTGAAAGGCATACCCCAGGCCGAAGGCGTAACCATCGACAATGAAGGGTATTTGTACGTGGTCAGCGAGCCGAACCTGTTCTATCGCTTCACCCGTGAACCAGATTGACCAGTCAACAAGCTACAGTCGGGCGTGATCGTGGCGCTTGAAGTGGTGGTCTACGATTTTTGCCGAATTCAGTGGGCTCCCCATCAGGGCCTAGTTGGGCCCTGGTTTCAGAGGGAGTGCGGTGACCTTACCGTTGGCAACCGCCTTCAGCTGAATCATCTCGAATATTAGTCGCTGGTTAACCGAAGCCAGCCGAGCTACCTCCGCTAAAAGCTGATCATTCTCTGCACGGAGCACCCTGTTCTTTTCTTTCTCGCTCATCAACGCTTGATGCTTAGAGTCTCGCTGGGCTCGCACCGACTTGCCAACGATGTTGCGAATCCTTTCCGCTATGCTTGGGTAAGTGTTATGGATGAGTCCCGGAGTCACACCTGCGGCACGGGCAACGGATGTGATGGAAAGCTTTTCGTCACCAGCAATTAGATCGTCGACGACCTTGTTGAGCGCGGCGAGTGTCTTCGACCTGGAGCGAATAGGAGAGTCAGGGCCCACCGCCTGTCTAGTCATTTGCCGCCTCCTCCATTTCCTCAACTGGAGAAAGGCCAAGGCTGGTAATTACATCTAGTGCAACCTGCAAGTCGCGTTCTGCGCGCTGCCTAACAGCGGGGCCTGCATCCTCAATTTTTATCAGCTCTCGCTGTTGAATGTAGATGTCCTGCCAAGTGCTGGCGAAGACTTCATCGATCACCGAATTTTTGCACCCTGGACACCGTGTGGCTTCGTATAGACCAGCACCTCCGCAGCCCCGCTCTGTGGCGATGCACCAGCCGTGTCCAGTCGCACGAATGTTGGCATGTGGGGCGGTCTGGGCAAGCAAAGCAGCTCTATCCTTGATTGGAATCGCCCGCAACTCCACAATCTTTTCGCCAGCGCCCCCTGCCAGTGGCTGATCATCGAGCCATGATTCGATCAGGTCAATTTTAAACTCTGTCATCTGCTGGAAGATCTCATCAAAGAGAGTCAGGTCTTGCTGCGGATTGGATGCATAGAGTTGGGTCATACTCATGCTGCTGTGTTTGAACTGCCATTTGAGGTAGATCAATGAAGTGCGGCCCATACGGGATTCTACAAAGCATCTTGCATATGTTCGCCTGCATTGATGCGTCCTCAACGGCCAATCGCTTCCAGCGGCTTTAGCTATACGGTCAAACGCAGCATTGGATGCTTGCCCGCTGAGAGCCTCAACGTGATGGCTTTCCTGAACTTTCCCTCCTTGTGTGTTTCGTCCCAAAAATAGTTTATTCGCGTCTTTTCGGGCTTTTTCGAGCCTAAGGAGATGTTCAGTTGAATACGAAAAATCCCGATTGCTTGCAAGCTGTCTAATCTCTTCATCCAGCTCTTTTCTGATGGGTACTGAATATTTTGCCAAAAGACTTAAAGCTTCAATCGTCAGTTCTGGTACAAGATATTCGACTTGGCCTTTACCTGTCTTGTGCTCGATTGTGGTCACCCAGCAAAAGGTAACCCCGTTTTTTAACTCTTTGCGCCAAGCGCCAACCTCAATTCCAATTGCCTCGTCATTGCGCATGCCGCTAGTGATTGAAACTATATACAGAACAGCATCTCTGCAACGAATTGCCATCCGTTCATCACTAGGATGATATCCAATACCATTGGCTGCCAATTCGGCCTTCATCTCCCGGACAATGCTTTCGCAATAGTTGAAAATCCTAGATTGTTCATCATGAGGAATAATATCTGTTCGCCCGACGTTTTTAGTGGCAGCACCCAACCCTTTTACATTCGCGACCCCACAAATCCGCCACAATGTCGAATTACCCCAAGGATAACTCTGAATGGGAAACATCGTGTCGGCAGAAAACACCCAAAGAAAATCAATAACCCGTAATCGCCCATACAGCGGGAGAGGCTTTAACTTCAATTCATATTTGCAATGATGAACGTAATTGCTGACATGGATCGGACGGACATCTGCAAAGCTTGAAACTCCTAGATCGTTTAACCAGCGAACAAAAGGCATCGCGCTGACGACGGCGAAAGTAGTAATGCCCCGTGCGATAGGAGGTTTGGATCTAGGCATTCCTCTTTTAAACCAAGCATAAGCAACAGCTTTGCAGTCATCAATAAGCGCCCGAGGCATGCCCATATCCCAGTTGATGAATTTATAAGAATGAGCAACATTGGCCTGATCAAAAAACGGGCGAAGATCCCACTGTGCATCGCCAAACCTGCTAAGAACGAAGGTTTCTCCATCTTCATTAACGATAGCGCTGATCACGATTGCATCCCGCTCTGCGGGACTTAGGCCATTCGCTGAAACTGGTTGTGCGATGAGGACATCATATGCCTTTAACACCGCACTCGTGGTTCTTATGCTCAAATTTCACCGTCCAATTTTTTCTTCATGAACTCGATTTTTTTAGCCCAGAACAAGTGCGGAGATGACTCAGCCTGAGCCCTTGCTTGCGAAACCAATGCAAGATCAAACTTCTGGGTGAAATCATCTATCAATCGAATATAGTCAAACTGACGCTTGCGCCATGCGCCCCACTCGTCCGTGAGAAAGTATTCGACTTCTGCATACAAGAATTGTTGGTAGCTGAACAGCCGGTATAAGTCCTCCAAGGTGCCTACAATTGCATAGCTAGGGCAACCGAGGCAGTGGATGAATTCAGAACAATGATTGACGCCATCCTTTGGTGCCAGACTACCGTAAAGGCTATCTTTGCAGCCGCCTGGCGGGGTTGGTATAACGTTTATGCCACGTAGTTTGTCCGGAAAAGCCTCCCCAACAAATGTCGCCCCGTCGATCTTGATCTCATCGTTGATTTTCAAATAGTGATTATCGGCGACACCAGGGGTATGACCCATAACGGAGGAAACTTCTATAATGTCGCCACCACTCAGTTTCCACAAACGGCTTTCCATAGTCTTTCGCAGCCGACTAAGCGTGACATTTAGCCGATTGCCTTGATCATCCTGAAGCGCATGACGCTCACAAATGCTTTTTGCCGTGACATATAAAGCACCGGGTGTAAGGGTAACGATGTCGTTCGAGCGGCCAGGCTGGCCCGAGCGATATAACCACACACATGAAGATATTTCATCAGGTGCCAGTGCTACGAGTGGCTTAGAAATCTCCAGCGCCTTATTGAGGACTGCCACCCCATCCAGGGGAATAGCACTGTACTCATCTAGCAGATTAGTCTGACGGATTGTTTTGCTCTGTGCGCCTTTACCTCGACGTTTGACGGTAGTAATCAACCTGAGATTAGGAATAAATGGGTGAGGCTGTAGGGCATCCCTCTTCATCTCCAAGAGCGGCGTAGTATTGATTCCAGACCTTGCCGCAGTAATTAGTAGCAATACAGCCATCGCCTCCGCGCCATTTCCAAGGAATGCACCCTTATGGATGGCAATAAGATCTGACTTCAAAGCGCCAATCAGCCTTTGCATTTCACCCAAGGTGAGCGGATCTGCATCTTTAGTGCTCTGCGCATTATTAGGAAATGGATTGAGGGGCAAAAGATCGTCAAGATTGACTTCAATAAATCCATATTCAGCCAAAACAACAACTAACGACTTGAAGCTAGTATAGTAATTCTTGGCTGTCGAGCCGTTAGGGTATTTTAGCCTCAGCCAAGAGACGTATCGCTCCAAGTGGCGTTTGGTAAGACTGTTTGGCGTTGCAGGTGGCGACTTGACCGAACCGCCACTCAAGAAATTTATAAAAAATCTTAGTCCGTTCGTAGAGTAACCAATCAAGGTCGTCACTGAGAAGTTTCCTCCTTGTAGCAAAGCTTTGATAACGTGAAGACTTTGAATTGCCCAAGCATCGAAGCCCAAGCCTAAATATTTCGTATGATCGAGTTGCCTGTGGTTTCTCGGATTTCTCGGCAGGTCAATCTTGATATCATCTTCGACAGCCTCGAATCCTTTTGTAACCGACCGCATAACCGCCTTGTAGCTTTTTTGCCGAGCCAATGGTGCTACCTCAGATACGCGAAACCGAATCAGTCATAAACATCATGTCAATTTCGTCCTCGTGAGCAAGGACGGATTGGGCTTCAAGCTGGTTTATGAGATGCAAATAGATCATAGTTGTTTGCACATCTGAATGCCCCAGCCTATCTCGGACATACAACAATGGCTCACCTTCAAACTCTTTACTTTTTCGAAGAGCAAGCAAGGTATAAGTCCCATAGGTGTGGCGTAGCATGTGGGCCCGAACATAGAAGCCGCACTTTCTTTCATAGGACTTCATAACGTCCACTACGGAATCTTTTGAATAATGCCTGCCTTCATTAGTCAGCAGCAGCGCGGTAACACGTCCATCACTATTGGACTTACGAACCTCTCGTTGGTGAAGGGAGTAAGACCACATGCTCTCCATCAACGACCATGGCACGTCGATAGTTCTAGGCCGGTCGTACTTGATATGCATGTCTGAAGGATCAAGAGCAACACTGATCATTTGCCCTGGGCGCAGTCCCTTCTTCAACCTGGGGTTGAACACATATTTGAGAGGAAAAGACCTCGCCTCACAGGAGCGAAGGCCGGTACGCACCATGAGGTGGAACAATATCTGGTGGCTTGGATCGGTATCCAGGGCAAGGCATACCTTGACTTGATCCTTGGTCAGGAATTTGGTCAAGCGCTTTCGGTCGCGAACCATCACCGAAACTTTCGTGCTCTCGGCTCCGGGCCGAGCGATATGACTGAGAAGACCGGAATGTTGGGCAGCTCTTACCCTTTTCTCACCGAAGGGCAGCACAGTTATCAGGTTGCGCTGCTTAGCCCATCGGTAGAACCTCACGATCAAGGCCAGACGATTGTTCACCGTGCCGGGATCAAGTGCTAATTCTCCGCTCGACCAATCCCTATACCTCGACAGAGCACTCAGACCGTGAGCCGGGCTTTCCTCGTCCCAGGCCAATCCATTGGCTTCCAGGAAGGCAAAGTAATCGTACAGACGCCGTCCATAGGCTTCCCAAGTCAAATCGCTTAGGGCCTCACCTGACTCGATAAGCGTGTGCCAAAGGAAGGATTGAGCTGGCTCGACTGGCCATCCCTCTGACCCAATCAGCAACGGAAAGCCTTCAAAGGATCGACCTGCTAATGCTAGGTCTTTTGTTGCGAATACCAGCCTCATGCCGCTGCCCTAAACCACTTCCAATGGATTGCCTTATGAAGCCTGGAAACTGCTGCTCCAGAGGGGTTCAGAAGGTGGCGCGGACTCTACAGGATTTACTAACGATTCCCACCCCTCAGATCGTTGTTGCTGAGCACAACTACCGGTTTGGCGCGGAGGTCGAGGCGAAATACACGCTCGCAGCTCGCGTAGAAGCTGTTGCAATCGATCAGGGCGAAGACCCGCTCAGGCTTTGTCATGGCTGCGCACGCTGTAGGTGACAACACCCCACACCTGGAGTTCTTCGCCTTCGAGGAGATACCGGGATGGGTAGCGCGGGTTTTCCGACTTGAGTACCACCTGGCTCCCATCCCTTGCCAGGCGTTTGCAAAGTGGCTCGCAGTTCACAGCAGCAATGACGATGTGCCCAGGCTCCGCCTCGATGGAACGATCAACGATGACCAGGTCACCTGGGTAAATGCCCGCTCCGATCATACTGTCTCCTTCAACCCGGACGAGATAGATATGCGGGGCTCGCACGTCGAGCAGCTCGTCTAGCGAGATACGTTTTTCAAGGTGATCAGCAGCTGGCGACGGGAAACCAGCCGGGACATGGAAGGAAAAGAGCGGAAGCTGTGCTCCGCTTGGTTCTAGAGGGCCAAGGATGGTGACCATGATAAAGCGCCTATACTGTATATACGTACAGTTAAGCTTTTCGCCACGTCCGGGTCAATGGCTTCGCATTTAACCAGATGGCTGGCAACCGACGGGAGAATCCCTCCGCTGTGTCATCATTGGATATCAGACAAGGAGTGGACGCATGGATCAGATCGCCTCACTTGATGACAGCATCGAACGTCTGTCTCGAATCGCAGATGAGCTTGAGCAGCAAGTAGTTCCGTGCCCCGCCTCTCGATTGAGACTCATCACCTGGGTCACCGATTGGGTACGTAGTCCGTCAGGATTGTTAGAGATTGAGCAGGGCTTGCCGAGTATCCCGCAAAGCTTGATTTCATCTTACACGGCTTGGATTAACGGAAATGGTCGGCGCTAGATTTTCGAGCGGATGCTCTTCACGTCCTTTTCACATGCGGTGTGGGAACGTTGGTTATCCCTACGTGTGATAGAAGCTCCCATTAGCCGCCCTAGCAGTGGGCTTTCTTTTGCCTGATCGCTCAACTGAAGTCCCGCCCCTTCCAGATGGCTCAAGAAATTCGCAGCTCAATAGGCGAAGGCATCCGGCAGTGTCGTGATGGAGAGCTGCCTTGGGCGTGCCCCATTCGGGGACGGCTGTCGTAAACCGCACCACGGCTGAGCCAGGTTGCGGCCCTTGCGGGCTTCCATCCTCACACCTTTGGCCCATCCGGGCCGGCGCGCTCCGCTTGCATTCTTTGCTCACAAACTTAGTGAGCGTACTACGCCTTTACTGGTCGTCGACCCTCGATATGAACGCGTCACCGTGTCCAGCGTCACCAATAGGCATGGAATCAACGCCAGTGATCTGTAAGTGGATGATGCTGCCAAGAGCTCGACTATTTGCCGCAGGGGCTCCCCAGCGGCTACTGCAGCGACAGGTGGTGCTAGAAATCCTTGAGTCGTGTACTTGGCTATAGGAAGGGCATCGAGACCGCCCCAAAGCAGACTCCATCATGGAAGGAGTGATCAGATGTCAACCTTATCCCTGGCAGGATGCACTCATGCAATCAGTAGATTGGATTTCGAGCAGGATCAACAGTGGCCGGACACACCCCAGAACCGCCATTTGCTAGCCGCGTATGGGGCTGCTTATGAACGATCATCTAACTGCGCTATTGCTGCACTGAGCGCAGAGCGAGGCGGCTGGAGAAACGTTGAGGAGTACAAGGCTAAAGCTGCGCACTGGGAGACTGTGGCGAACACTCTCGGAGCTGTATTGAGCATGGAAATCCATGGGGGAAGAGAGAGCATTCTGCTCCCAGATCCCTGGAGCTAGCGAGGGCTGAAGCAGGTTGTGGGGCCACCGCCAGAAACCTAGGGACTCTCCGATCAAGTCAGCACAGGCAGCCTGACCTGTGCTGAAATAGCGCTCCGTTCATCCACGCCAACAAGTCTTGCCCATGAGTCAGATGAGCTTCTCCGATTTCGAATATGCCGGTAAG